>Ga0256407_10009764_pt1 | contig 13638 bp, 9 predicted proteins | sample RumenRJG_04DNA_FD_193489 | JGI IMG/M metagenome (GOLD analysis project Ga0256407, IMG submission 193489) | Bovine rumen microbial communities from Lethbridge, Alberta, Canada - RJG_04 | ecosystem: Host-associated > Mammals > Digestive system > Stomach > Rumen | place: Canada: Alberta | collected... | reverse complement strand
AACCAAATTCATCTCGGATTTACTGAAACCTTTGATTTTCTTATTCAATAAAACAGTAACGTTTATTTTCTCTTTTTTTGCAAAGTTTTCAAAAATTCTTTTATAAATAGGGCTGAATAAATCTTCCGAATAACTGCTGTTCAAAGACTTTATTACTTCTTCATCAATAATTATATGCAACTTATCTTTGAAGCGTACACAATCCTGTACTTCCTGAAGGTTTTTAATCATTAATTCTCCTTTAATAAGTAAAAAGTAACACTGTTTGCGAATAATCGCATTAATAGGGAAAGGATAAAAAAAATATTTGAATGCAAAATTAAGTATATATAATATAAAACATTTAGTATATCTTATATTTACAAATATTACGAAAAATTATTATTAAGAAAAAAATTTTTTTATTTTATTAAAAAAATCATTACGATTCGGCTTAAAAACATCAGCATTGACCAAATTAATAAAATACCTGTTAAAACCTTTTCTTTCAAGCGGTCTTGCAGTTATTTCCTTTGATAATTCAAAATCAATTGTTTCAGTTTTCATTAGCCACCGTTCCTTTACAGAAACAGATTAACATAATTAAATATTTGAGTTATCCTCTTTTTGTTCGTAATGAGATTGTTGCATAATACATTTTATTCCGTTATTTATAAAAGTAGCCGTATTGGTTGTTTTGAATAATATTTTTATGTGATAATAATTTTTAGGAAAGACTTTTTATTATGAAATTAAGAAAAATATTTACTTTATTATTCGCAATATTGGGCTTTGCTCTAACCGTAAAATTAAGCAGTATCTATTACAACGCAAATTTCTCAAAATATGCACTGCCGAGTTTTTGTGCAATAAACGAGGTTATTGATTGTGACGGGGTTGCAAAGACATCTTATTCGCAATTTTTAGGAATTCCCCTTTGCCTTTGGGGAATGCTTTTATACTGTTTTACAATTTTACTTCTTTTTGCAAATAAGTTGAAAAATTATAAATTTTTGAGATTTTTGGAAGTTTTCAAAAACCCTCAAAGTTATATATTTGTTTTATTTTCGGTGGCTTTTGCAATTTCAATGTTTCTTGCGGTAATTTCTGTTTTTGAAATAGAAAAAATCTGTATATTATGTATAGTCACTTATTTTGTAGATTTAATTATTGCCCTTATAAATAAAAATTATAACGAAAAATTTTTTTATGAATTAAAGCAATCAATTGAAGATTTCATTTCGGCAATAAAAATAAAAAAATACCTAATAGCATTTATCTCGGTCGTAATTGCCGCTTGCATCATATTAACAATTACTTCTAAAAGCATGATTTTTGCCCCTCAACTAAAAAAAATAACGGGTGCTTATTCAATATCAAAAGAATATCAAACAAAGGGAAATACCATCGGAAATCCGAATGCGAAAGTTGTTATACACACTTATCTCGATTACAACTGTCCTGCTTGTTTCTTGGTTGATTTATCCTTAAAGAGAGCAATGGAAGAATTAAACGGATTATTTATTATCCACCACAATTTCCCTCTTGATTCAGAATGTAATAAAAAACTTGAGCAAAGTAACCACAAAGGCTCTTGCGCAATGGCAAGATACGTACTTGCGGCAAAGCGTCAGGAAAAATATTGGGAACTTAACGATATATTCTTTGAAAAAACTCCTTCATCAGAAAGAGAAATCAAAAAAGCAATAAAACACATCAAGGGTTTAAATATTAAAAAGGTAATTGAAGATGCGAATTCCAAAGAAATCAAACAAGAGTTAAATCAGGAACTTGAAAATGCTTCAAAAAATATGTTTGACGGAACACCGACAATAGTTATAAACGGTAAAAAATACGTCGGAAATATACCATATCCTCAATTTAAACAAAGATTAATTGATGCGGGAGCAGAGGAAAAAAAGTAAAATGAGCGAAAAAATACTTCTTCATGCCTGCTGCGCCGTTTGTGCGGGATATCCTCTTCAACTACTCTCTTCTCTGGATTATACACCTGTTGTTTATTTTTATAATCCGAATATTCACCCGAAAAAAGAATACGACAGACGACTCAAAGAATTGATTTCTTATTGCTGGAAAAAGAATTACGAATTAATAATTGAGGAAGACGATACAAAAGTTTGGTTTGATTATGTAAAAGGTTTGGAAAACGAACCCGAAAGGGGAAAAAGATGCCTTAAATGTTTTGAATTAAGGCTTAATAAAACCGCACAAAAAGCAATTCAACTCGAAATAAACAAATTTTCCACAACCCTTATGATTAGCCCGCATAAAGTCAGAAAAGATATTGTTGAAGTCGGACAAAATATCGCTAAAAAATACGATTTAGAGTTCGTTGATACAGATTTCAGAAAGCAAAACGGTTTTCTTAAAACAATGGCTATTGCGAAAGAAGAAAATTTTTACAGACAAAAATACTGCGGTTGTGTTTATGCTTTCAATCAACAAAATTCCGAATCTGACAAAGAAAAAATCATTCTTTAATCTAATAAGATTTATTGATTACCCGTCATTTCAGGACGTTTAATCGTCAACCAAACGTCTTGAGGGTATATATCTTCCGTTCTTCCGAAGGTTCCGTTAATCATAAAGAAATCTATTTTTTCCCCGTAAGAAACTTCTAAATCTTCGAAAGGAATTTTAACTTTAATAACGTCATCATAAACGCATTCTACGGAATTATTCATATTTATAACCCATAAATTATTCTTTATTGCTTTTGACAGATAGGGCGGGAACTGTTTATTCGCCATAAATGTCAATTTTAATTCGTGGGTATAACCGCTCTTTAAAAGGTTGCATACGTTTTCGGTTTTATTGAGAGGTCTTATTGGTGCTGTATATGGAAAACCTTCTTTTCTTATATAGACATAAACCTGATAAATTTGCTCAATATTTTTTTTCATTCCGAGAGCAAATTCGTTTATATCAAACAAGAGATATAAATTTTCGTAATCGCAACCGAAATAAATTCTGTTAAATAGTTTATTTTCCTGAACGAGAGGAGAAGCAGGAATCTCAATACAACCTGCATTTTTCCATTCCTGTTCATAATCGGTTTTTCCTTCCAATGTCGGAGAAATCAAACCTCTAGGTATTCTTGACGGTTTACCCGAAAATGTCATCAAAGGATTTTCAAGATGTTCGGGAACAGGTTTATTCAGATATAAATAAACACTTTTTAAATGTTCTCTGAAAAGAAAATCAAACAATTGGTCTTGCCCCGAATCATTAGGTTCTCCAAACCACCAGAACCAATCGCTGCCTTGCGCGGTATAAAGTTGATTATATGCGGCTTTTATATTTTCTTCTGGGAAACTTTCGGTTTCAACAAATCGTTTTAAATCTTCATAGACATTGAATAAATATCTCCAGGCAATATTTTTGGTGGGTTCAGCCGTCCAAAATCTAAAATCACGATTTATCCAAGAACTTGAAGAAACTGATTCTATATTTTGCACATAATCAACTTCTTGAATATAATCTCCGACTCTAACCGTTTCAAGAGAATCATCTTCTGTTATAAGAGAATATAAGTTTGTTAAAAATTCATTTCCGTTGTCTTTATAGTTTCTCCACGCATTTTCACCGTCCATTGCGATAGTCAGCAAGTGGTGTTGGTGAGGTGAATTTACAAATTTATCCTGAATAACTTTAATTTGTTCGTACAAATCATTTGCCGCAGTTTTTGCATCATAATTCGGATATTCAAATGAAATGAGGTTTGGAATTACGGTATCTCGAAATACAAGTTTTACGTCCTGGCCGCTATCACCCGTAACAGAATATGTTTGGCACAAATTAAAAGGATTTTCGTGGAAACCTTTAAAATCACGAACAAATTCTTTACCTAATGCATCGGATAAAACACTTTCATCGGATAAAGTCCATTTAATTCCGCAATCTGCAATTATTTTGAGAACATCTTTACTTATACAGCATTCGGGAGACCATAAACCGACGGGTTTTGTTCCGAAAATTTCTTCCGTTCTTGCCATTCCCTTTAAGATTTGTTCTCTTACCGTTTCAGGCATCTTGATATCACTTCCCGGAAGAGGGTTTCTTGAAGGAGAACCTTTAGCAGAGTCCATATCATATATCAAAGGAAGAATCGGGTGATAATAAGGACAAGTCATAATTTCCGCACGATTTTCCAAAATATACTTTCTTATTGTCGGAATAATTTTTCCGATAATTTCTCGTTGAATCCTGATTACCGTTTCACTGTGCTTATTTGAATAGTGCTTTCCTTTATTCGCAATTTCGGCAATTTCGGGATATTCTTTTAAATATTTATCATCAAACCAAACAAGGTTAAAAAGAGTCATAATATCCGCATAATCGGAAAGCGAAAACTCATCCGTATCAATTTCTTCCTTTTCAAATCTTCGTCTGTATAAATCAACGTATCTCGGATATTTTGAAATAGCGTTGTTATAATTTGCACTAAAGAAGTAGTTGAGAATAAATTCCATATCATCTTGAGTTAAATCTTCAACGGGAGTTAAAGTAAGATTTGAATGAATGTCATTAAACCCTTTATTTGCATATCCCTCAATTGCATCAAGAAGAACGGGAGAAATATCAAAATTCAATTTCAACTTTGGAAATTGTTCAAGATATGTAAGCATTTTTAAATATGTCTTGACCGAATTTAGTCTTGTCCAAGGCATAAGAAGTGTTTCATCACCCGCAGTTTGATAACTCGGTTGGTGCATGTGCCATACAAACGCAATTGATAATTTTTTCATCTCGTTTCCTCTTTAATAACCGATTTTAACATGTTTTTTAAATTTCGTAAAATTTATAATAAATTGATTTTATATGTGATTAAGACATGTAATATACTGTATAAAAAGGGAGTGTTAATATGGAATTATCCGTTGAGAAAGAGAAAAGTGTGAGAGAACCTAACAAAGAACAAAAAGAGTGTATTGAAAATAATTTGGATAAATATTTGGTTATTGCAGGTCCCGGAACAGGCAAAACATTTACTATTTCAAGAAAAATACAGTATCTCATTGAAAACGAGCAAATTCTGCCAGAAAAAATTCTCTGTTTAACTTTTTCAGAAACAGCCGCAAGAGAAATGAAAGACCGTGCAGGAGAAAAATATCCGATAAACGTTTTTACTTTTCACGGATTTTGTCTTGATATAATTCAAAAATTTCAGGAAGAATTTGATTTCGAAAATATTAATCCCATAAATGATTCCAATAAAAGAACTCTTATCAATGAATGTATTGACGAATTGCATTCAAAGAAAAATTTTGTCGGCTATAATAATATCAGAAACAATCCTTATGAATTTGCAAAAGATATTTCCGACGGAATAGAAGAAATTAAAAAAAGCAGAATGAAAAAAGAAACTTTCTTTAAAAACCTTGAAACAAATCCACTATGGATACCGAGGTTAAAAGAACTTCCCTATATAATTGCCCAAAAATCAGAGCAACTGTTGAAAAATGAAAAAGAACTGGCAGAATTGCAGGAAAAATATGACAGACTAAAAAAAGGTAAAAATGATTTTAAATCAACTTACATAAGACCTTTAAAAGAAGAAACGGACAAATTAAAAAAAGAAGTTACGGAAACACTTCCAAAACAATTAAAAAATCTTGAGCAATCAATAGCCAAAATGGAAGAACTCTGGTGTTTATACGAACTTTACGAGCAGAAAAAAAAGGCTGCGGGCTTCATTGATTTTAACGACATGATTAATTCCGTTCTTGATAAATTTGAAGATAAAAATTCAAATATTCTTCAGGAAGTTTCGGGTATGTATGACTTTGTTCTCGTTGACGAATATCAGGATACAAATACCGCTCAAAACGATATTGTTTTTCATCTGGGTGAAAAATGCAAAAATCTTTTTGTAGTGGGTGATGACGACCAGATTATATTTTCCTTTCAGGGTGCACACTTAGATACTATTGAAAATTTAATTAAAAAATTTGATTTAAAAAAGGAAAATATTAATTGTTTAAAAGACAATCACCGCTCAACAGAAGCCATACTGAAAGCAGCAGAAGTAATTGCCTGTTTGCAGGACGATTTTGCTTTTTTCAAAGCAGACAAAAGAAAAGACAAAAGTTATGACGAAAAAAACATTCCGTTAAGATTGTGTTCTAACCCGGGTTTCAGAGAACTCGGAATTGATAAAACATTAAAGCCGAAAAACGAAAAATTATATCCTTTAAACAAAAGTGTTGAATTTATCCAATATGACACTAAAAACAATGAGATAAACTCAATCGTTGACAGGATTGTTGAAATTATTGATGAAAACAACACAAATTACAAAACTCCCGAAAAACTTTCTGAAATAGCAATTCTTGCAAGAACAAACAACGACTTATACGAATATGAAACCTACCTTAAATCAAAAGGTATTCCTGTTGAGTTTGCAAAAGGAAAAAATATATTCAACATAAACTCTGTAATTACACTTATCACATATATGCAATTTTTAGTTTCCCCTGCAGAATATACGGATAAAATGTTTGCATATCTCTTAATGCGGCCTTTTCACATTAATCCTGCAGATTATTACATTCTTAAACAAAAATGTAAAAATAATAAGTTTTCACTAATTGAAAACATGAAAAATTTATTAAAAGAACCTGCACCAAATGACAAATTAAAAAAACAAATTTACGCAATTTTAAAATCCGACAGCAATTCCTTTGTTGAGGATATTCAACAATTACTCGGTAAAACCGATGAAACAAAAAGAGATATTTTTAAAGAACCTGAAAAAATAGAAAAATTTCTGAAATTGTATGACTATTTAAAAAATTATATAGTGAGTGAAAATTACAGAAATTCCATACTTGAAATTGGCTCAAAAACAGGAATTTTCGACTACTATTTCGGTAATGAAATAAACAGAGCGGAAAATATAAAGGGGATTAACCAGTTAATAAACGAAGCCGACAGTTTCTTTGCCTCTCATAAAGATAAAGAAAGAAGTTTTAACCAGTTTATAGAATATATTACAAATCTTATGAATTCAGAAATGCAAATTCTGACCGAACAGAACGAAAGACCGATTAATGCCGTTCAGTTATCAACTTATCACTCTTCAAAAGGAAGAGAGTTTGAATATGTATTTATGCCAAATTTATACATAAAGAAATGGGAAGACAAGGATGTTTCAAATAATAATCAGGTTCCTGAAGAAATACCCTCAACCGCAAAAGAAAATGAAACTTTTGAAAGTATGAAAGAAAAAATTGAAGCCAGAAAATTTTTAGATGATATAAAACTTCTCTATGTAGGTATTACAAGAGCAAAACACAGTTTGTATCTGTCGTGGTCAAAAAAATTGCACCTTACCTGGTATATCAAAAATTTTGTACCGAGAATGAAAAATATAAAATTATCAAACGGGGAAGATGCCCTAAAAGAACAAATAGCCGAAGGAATTCCCGAATATATTCCGTGCTTAGACAATTATAATTATAAGGAATTTGAGAAAACTACTCTCCCGAAAAGACATTCTCCAAGTTCACTAAATACATATATGAAATGCCCGATGCAATATTTCTACAAGTACGTTCTGAATTTAAAAAACGATACCTCCGAGGGCGGAAACAATGATAACCCAAACTTCGGAACCGCTATGCACGAAACTTTCAGAAAAGTTTTGGACTATGCACAATTAAATAAAAAATATCCCGAACTTTCGGAAGTTCTATCGACATTCGAAGAAGAAATGGAAAAACTTCCCTTTGAACATTTTGAAGACCAAAAAAATCGGGGAATTAATCTGTTTAACTACTATTATGAAAAATTTAAAAGTCTTGCAGACCCTGCAACAACAACTTTTGAACTCGAAAAAAGTAAAACCTTCAATGTTCCTGATGAAGACTTGGGAGGAATAGAATTTTACGGAAAAATAGACAGGATAGATATCGATACCAACGGTAATTGTTCTCTTTATGACTACAAAAGTGGAGACAACACCGATATCTCGGCTAAAGGAAAGCATAAAGACTACTATTATCAAATCGGATTATATAAATATCTTTTACAACAAAATGGTAAAAAAGTAGAGAAAGTTTGCTTTATTTATCCTGAAATAAAAGATGAAAATGAGGAAAATGAAATTTATATTGATGAGTTAACAGATGAAGAATGTGAAAAAATTGCAAAAGAATTCATTGATATAGTCAAAAAAATCAATAATTTTGAATTTGACAAGCCCCAAAAACCTGACAGTAAAACTTGTCAATACTGTAACTATGAACAATGGTGTAAAAATCAAAAATTATTCGAATAAAAATATTAATTATATGCCATATTTACATTTCCTGATAAATAAAATTTTTATGCTAAAATAACATCAGGGATATTGGAATGAAAAAAAGAAACATAGGTTTTATAATTTTATTTTTAAGTATTTTTATCGCTTGTTTGTGGGCGTTCATTTCCGCAGGAATGATAACAAACAGTTTTAGAAAGAAAATGGAAACCGATGCCCTCGGAAAAAAAGAAGTAAATATTCAAAATCTTCTTGTTACGGAAACAAAAGACGGTGAAAAATATTGGGAGATGTTTGCCGATGAAGGGTATTACGACAACACCGACCAAGTTGCCGTTTTAACAAATATCGTCGGAAATTTTTATAAAGATGATAAAGTCATTGCAAGTTTTGAATCTTCAAGAGGAACCTACAACCAACAAAAGAAACAAATAATTTTGTATGAAAAAACACTTATTGCGTACAAAGACGGATCAAATGTGTCTGCAAACAAAATGGTTTGGTCAGGAAAAGATTCCGATATTACCGCAGAAGGTAACGTGAGATTGGAACTTCCGTCAAAAGTTGTTGTATATGCGGAAAAAGGTGTATTAAGTTCTGATTTTAAAGACCTTAAAGTTTTTGGACGAACAAAAACAGAAATTTATGATAATGGAGCAAAAATATGAAAAAGTTAATATATATCGTTATTTTATCCGTATTAACCGCAGGAATTGTTTATTCGGCAGACCTTTCGGTTGAATCTCAATCTCAACACTATATTGATTCCGAAAACAGGATAGATATAGAAGGAAATGTAAAGGTAAAATATGATAATATTAATGTAATGAGCCCAAAAGCACAAGTTTTAATTGATCCGAAATCAGGAAAGGCAGAAAAAGTCGAATTTTTAGACAATGCTTATTCCTATCAGGTTTCAAAAGATAAAAAACACGAAATTAAAGCAAAAATTTTAGAAGTTTCTCTGCTTAACAAAGTATTTAAAGCAAAAGAAAGAACTCAAGCAACCGTTCTTAAAAATCAAAAACCTGCAATCATAGTTACCGCTGATTCTCAGGAATACGACAATAAAAATAACATAATGAAAGCAAAAGGCGGAGTAATAATTTATTACCAAGATTCTAACGCATTCGCGGATTATGCACAGGTTGATTTGAATAAAAATAATGAAGTGAAACAACTTATATTATCGGGACATGCAAAAGTTGAAAAGAACGATTCAACAATAACCGCCAACAGATTTGTTCACAATGCAATGACAAAAGTAACAACCGCGACAGGAAATGTATATTCCGACATAAATGAAGAGAAAACAAAAATCAAAGTTTGGGCAAATTTCCAACAAATTGACCAAAAATCAAATATTATAACCGCAAGCGGAAATACAAAAATTATTTATAAAGACTATACTGCCACAGGACCAAAGGCAACCGTATATCCTGACAAGAACGGAAAAATGAATGAAGTCGTATTTCTCGGTCGTTCAAAAATCACGACAGACGCAGGGCGTTCCGTTGAAGCAGACAGAATTAATATGACTATGAATCCGAAGGACTTTAAAGCGGAAGGAAATGTAAAAACATTAATACCAAATATTGGTTCTTCTTCTGAAGATAAAGATATTTAAAATGAAAAATTTTTATTTTTTAGGACTTTTTCTAATAGGTTTAATATTAGTTGCAATATTTAACTATACTGTTGATTTTAAAAAAGCATTCCATCATGAAAAAGGAATGATATTAACAGAAATAATGCCTGAAGAAGAATTGTTTTTTTTAATAGACCAATATAAAAATTACAAAAATGATACTTTGCTGATTGGTTTTTCGGAAATAGATTTAATGTCCACAGATATTCGTGAAACAGCAAAGAATTTTTATAATGCTATTTATGTATCAACATATAGTTATAAAACTTTGTACAATTGTGTAAAAAGATATGTTAACCTTCACAAAGAGACTAAAAAAGTTGTTATAGTTCTTTCATACACTACTTTTTTGTCTGAAGGAGAATATGAAAAAGATTCAAATGAACAAGTAAATAATAAAAATTATTTAATAAATGTGTTATTTTCTAAAGACAATACCTTTTCAAATATTGATTTAATTATCAATTGTTTTAGGAAATTAATAAGATACACAATTTTCAAAAAACAAAAAGAATTTTGCTTTCATCCTATTATATCTCAACCTAATATTGTTGATCAACAAGTTTTAGACAAAAAGAATTTAAATAAAATAGAATATTTGACAAAGACTGTTGATTTTTTGAAAGAAAATAATATTGAATACCAAATAGTTATACCGCCAAATAATGCCGTTTATTTATGTCTTCTTAAACATTATAATTTTGATGTTTTAATTGAAAAATTTAAAAGAAATCTGGTTGAACATTTTGATGTTGTATATGATTTTTTATTCGTTAACAGAATAACCAGCACTAATACATTTTCAAAATACAATTATTGGTTTTGTTATCCCGACCATCCAAGTCATAATTTTAGTTATAAATTAATTCTGTTTTTATTTTTTAATAATACCTCAGATGATAGTATTTATATGAAATTGACAAAAAATAATATTGATGAAAAATTAAAAACACAAAAGAAACTCATAAACAATTTTATAAAAGAAAATAAAGATTATGTAAATTATTATATTGAAAATGCAACGGAAAATAGTGTTGAAAACAAATATTGTACAGAAATAAACAATATTCCTTTTGAAATAGAAAGAGATAAGAATTATATAAATAAAAAAGTTACCGATAAAATGTCTGAAGATTATAACAATATTTTATTTTATAAAAACATTTTGAACTAAAAAAGGGAATTTCATATAAATATAGCAATAAATTTCGGTTTTATATTTAAAAAAAGCTATTTTTGGATTTCAAATAGTGTCTTCAATTTCTTCATTTTTTGGTTTATCAGGAACTTTATCCATATTGGTTATTTTTTCCATAACTTCCTTCGTCCCTGTGTACATATACCATTTTCGGACTATATTTTCATCTCCGCCCAAACTCCCTTGAATTTTTATTCCGTCCTGAATTCTAAAATGCGCTTCATATGCAGCAATTCCAACAATAAAAGCAGCATTTTTTGTTCCCTCATCTTTAACTTTTAATGACAAACCCCTATATTTCATCAAAGAGTATGTACTGCTTCCGGTAAAAGCACGTGATTTCTCTCTGATAAAAAAGTTTCTTAATGAAGATTCTATTTCAATCAATTGTTCAGAACTAACCACAACAAAACTCCTTTTCTAATATCATACCATATTTTTAGAATTTATAACATTTTTGTATTTTTATGATATCTTTAAGATAAAAGATTAAGAGGCGGAAAAATGACAAATATAAATGAATTACCTACGGTATATAATCCTCAGGAAACTGAAAAAAGAATTTATGAATTATGGGAAGAAAAAGATTGTTTCAGAGCAGATGCAAATTCTGACAAACCGCCGTACTCAATCGTGATACCTCCACCGAATGTCACAGGTGTTCTTCATATAGGGCACGCCCTTGATAATACTCTTCAAGACATTTTAATCAGATACCACAGAATGTCGGGTTATGAAACCTTGTGGCTTCCCGGAACAGACCATGCGGGAATTGCAACACAAAACGTTGTTGAAAAAAAACTTAGAAATGAAGGGAAAACCCGCCACGATTTAGGTCGTGAAAAATTTCTCGAAACAACTTGGGAATGGGCAAATGAACACAAGAGCGCAATCCTTGACCAATTTAAAAGACTCGGTGTTTCTTTTGACAGAAGCAGAGAAAGATTTACTCTCGACAAAGGCTGTTCTGATGCAGTAAAAGAAGTTTTTGTTAAATTATACGAAAAAGATTTAATCTACAAAGGTGCATACATTGTAAACTGGTGTCCGAGATGCCAAAGCGCAATTTCCGATATTGAAACCGAATACGAAACAGAACAAAGCCACCTTTGGGAAATTCAATATCCTCTCAAGAATGAAAGAGGAGCAATCGTCGTTGCAACAACAAGACCCGAAACTATTTTCGGTGACGTTGCAATTGCCGTAAATCCTAAAGATTTCAAATACAAAGATTTAATCGGAAAAACGGTTTGTATGCCGCTTACGGGAAAAGAAATTCCGATTATTGCAGACGAATACGTTGATAAATCATTCGGAACAGGTGCGGTTAAAATAACTCCCGCACATGACCCGAATGACTATGAAGTCGGCAAACGTCACAATTTAAAACCTGTTTGGGTAATCGACGAAAAAGGATGTATGATTGCATCTGATGATGTTCCAACTGATTTTCACGGACTCGACAGATTTGAAGCAAGAAAATTGATTGTTGAAAAACTTAAGGCAAACGGACAACTTGTCAGAATAACCGACCACGAACACAATGTCGGAAAATGTCAACGTTGTAATACAACAATTGAACCGCTTTTATCCGAACAATGGTTTGTAAGAACAAGTATTCTTGCAAAAGCAGGCATTGAAGCCGTTGAAAAGGGTGAATTGAAATTCATTCCCGAAAGATGGACGAAAATTTTCCTATCTTGGATGAAAGATATGAGAGATTGGTGTATTTCAAGACAACTTTGGTGGGGACACCAAATTCCGGCATATTACAACAACGAAACAGGTGAAATGGTCGTTGCAAAAGAAAATCCTGATCCTTCAAAATACACTCAAGAAACAGATGTTTTAGATACTTGGTTTTCTTCAGGATTATGGCCTTTCTCGACAATGGGCTGGCCAAATACCGAATCACCCGATTTTAAGAAATTTTATCCGACAAGTGTTCTTGTAACCGCATTTGATATTATTTTCTTCTGGGTTGCAAGAATGGTTATGATGGGTTATGAATTCACAAAACAAGCGCCGTTCCCTGTTGTCTATATTCACGGTTTAATCAGAGACGAAAACGGTCAGAAAATGTCAAAATCAAAAGGAAACACAATTGACCCCGTTCTCTTAATTGATAAATACGGTTGTGATGCAATGAGATTTACCCTTACATCTCTTTGTACTTATGGCGGTCAAGATATCAAAATCAGCGAAGAAAGATTTGAATACGGAAGAAATTTTGCAAACAAAATATGGAATGCTTCAAGATTTGTTCTTATGAACCTTGAAGGAATTGACGATAAAGATATCGATTTTGAAAATCTTACAATTATCGACAAGTGGATTTTACACGAATTAAACAAAACCGCACAAACAGTAAATGAACAAATAAAGACATACAGAATAGGCGAATATGCACAAACTCTTTATGATTTCTTCAGAAGTTCATACTGCGACAAATATGTTGAAATTGCAAAAGTTCAACTTGCGGACGAAAACCTTAAAGCAAATACTCAAAGAGTTTTGAGATACGTAACG
>Ga0256407_10009763_pt1 | contig 13640 bp, 7 predicted proteins | sample RumenRJG_04DNA_FD_193489 | JGI IMG/M metagenome (GOLD analysis project Ga0256407, IMG submission 193489) | Bovine rumen microbial communities from Lethbridge, Alberta, Canada - RJG_04 | ecosystem: Host-associated > Mammals > Digestive system > Stomach > Rumen | place: Canada: Alberta | collected... | reverse complement strand
TGGAGTACGTGTTGTAATTTATTCTGCCACGGGTAACGAACTTCCCCCTGGCCAGTATGAACTTGTGACTAATTTGCCAGCCAATGCTGTCGTTACAGACGCCCGGCTATCAGATAAAAATGCAAACCACCTTGGTGTTAATATCAATAATGAAGCTACAGGTATCAATGCCATTAAAATTGATGAGGCATTGAGTGGAAAATGGCATGATCTAAATGGACGTGTATTAAATGTTAAACCGACACAACCAGGCATATACATTAAAAACGGCAAAAAAGTTATCATTAAATAAATAGTTTATACAAGCAATAAGTTGAAAATAAAAATGTCATTATGAAATATTTTAGAACAATCTTATCAGCAGTGTTTCTGTGCATCATAACAAACATGTATGCGCAGACTAATGTTCTTCGCATTCCAGAGATAACCTATCCTGCCGGCAAGACCTTGAGTCTACCTGTCGAATTAGAGAATGCAAGTGACGTCGTTGGTGTACAGTTTGACCTTTCTGTACCATACGAACTCAGTGTTGATACAGCAAACCAAGTCATTACAAATCTCACAAAAAATCGCATCACAAACCACAAAGTCATCTGTCAAAAGAAAGGTACGCAGTGGAGAGATGCAAATGAACACGGAGGTATTAACACATACTATAACTATCGCTTCATCATATATAGTGAAGATAACTCCAAACTCTCAGGCAGCACAGGTACACTCCTTACCATAGAAATGCCTATACCTGACAATCTCGCCAACAAAACCGTTATTCCTCTCTATCTCATTGACAATAGCGTTGTTCTAAGTAATCGTAATAAGGAAAACGTGCTCAGTGCGCAAGTTAACGGAAATGTAACTATTGAAGTTGTGCCACGTCCTGATTTATTGCCTTCTAATATCACCGTAAGCCAAACCATTATTGACCCAAAAGGAACAATAGATTTTTCTTGGAAGGTAAGCAATATCGGCGACTTGGCCACTGAGGCAGGATGGACTGAAAGACTATATCTGGAAAGTCAGTCCACAGGCACACGTGTATACATAGGCTCAACTTCATACAACGGTAAACTTGCCATTAATGCCAGTGTAGAACGCTCTGCACAATTTACTCTTGATGATTTTCCTGGAATAAGCGGATTATGCCGCCCCGTTGTACAAATCATCCCTGCGGCAGGTTGTGGTGAAAATGCCCTATATCAAGCAAACAATACTGTAAGCGGCAGTAAATACTCAGTACGTGTAAATAAATATTTAATATTAACTGCCAATAAAAATCTTATTCTAAAGAACTCAACAAACGGTTACTATTGCGAACTTCGTCGTACAGGCGATTTGACTGAATCACAAACTTTCAACATAAGTAGTATAGATAAAGCAGGTCATACAGACCGACTTCGTTTCTCTGATAATGGCAAAGTAACCTTCAGTAAAGGAGCTAACAGAGCTAGTTTCTATCTTTATCCTGTCAATAATGAACGTTTTGACATAGATCAGCACGTTGCTGTAATAGTCAACGAATCATTAAACAATGGATATGACATGGCTGTTGACAGTGTTCTTATCGAGGAAACCAATTTAATAGCTCTTACATTGCGTACAGACAAAGACGATTACAATGAAGGAGAAACCATCCATTTAACAGCAAGTGTTTCACAGCGACCTTTCCCCGGACAGTTGGCTGTTTACCTGAATATTGAAGAACAGAAACGTTTTAAACTTCCACAACGCATTGTGTTTGAAGACGGGGCTCTTGAAGCCAGCGTTGACATTCCTGTTATTCAAGATAACAGTCCTTCGAATGACATGAGTATATGTATAACAGGAACTGCCGATCATCACAAGTCTGCTGAAACTCTTTTCATACTCCACGATGATGACACTCCAGCTATCCAGATGACATTGTCTCCCAAAACCGTTAGCGAAGGAGCAGGTCCTCAGGCTATTATGGGGACAATAACTAGAGCTGGTGTAACCAACAATAAAATCACAATCAAACTTACAGATGATGGTTTCGATGACATATATTATAGCGCTCAGACTTTAACAATGCCAGCGGGAACGACAACAGTCAATTTCCCTCTTGGCATTAAAGATAACCAAGCTGCAGACGGAGATCGCCTCGTACATATCCGAGCAGCCGTATATATGACAGACTGTAATTGTACTGCTATCGGTGACAAGCAAGCCGTGGTTACTGATAGTATCATTATTACAGACAATGATGGTCCTACTCTCAGCGTCATAGCTGATAAGTCTACCATTCTCGAAGGAAATGAAGAAGGATGCAATCTGACCATCACCAGAAACAATATAGGGAACGAAGACCTCACCATCACTATTGAAACTGACGCTGAAGACGTTCAGTATGAGACAACTGCAATAATACCTGCCGGACAAAGGAGTGTCAGCATACCTTTCCGGGCTTTGAGTAATAGTGCGGCAGAAGGTGATCGTACAATTAGTGTTGTTGCAAAGGCTGAAGGTTTCAGTAACGGTTCTACTTGGTTACTTATCAGTGATCGTACAATGCCTGATCTGACCATTACGGCTTTTGAACTCAGTAATACTGTTGTAAATGAGAATACTCCGATTACTGTTACCATTCAGGTGAAAAACATCGGTTCGGCAGCAGTCCCGGCAAATATTCCCATTAAACTCTACTATGATGACCATGAGTGGACTACATATACCATGCCAACAGGTCTAGACAGTGGTGAAGCAAAATATTTCAGTTTCCGTCCTAATAACTTCCTTTCTACCGGAAAGTTTGCAATCAAGGCTGTTGTCAATCCAACAAATAAACCTGTAGAACTGCTCACAACCAATAATACATCATCTACTATCGAACTGACAGGCAATAGCCTCTATACATATACGATGCAGGCTGAAAAGCCTGGTTATAATGTCAATGAGACAGCAAAATTCACAGGTACATGCATCGGTATTGACGGCCAAATTAACCCAAGTCACTACATGGAACTTTTTATAGACTGTAATGGTCAACGCCAAACATTCGGGAATATTGGCGGCATTAATGATAATGGCAGATTTATGGGACAATGCTCAATTCCCGCAAGTTTCTCTGGTACAGTAAACATTGGTGCTTGCGCCCGCAGCGATGCGGCAACCACAAAGGTTTTCCTCGGTTCGTTTGAGGTCTATGGCATGGAGCGTACAGAAAACAGCTATATTGTCAACGAGATCTTTAAGGACGAGCCATATGCTGGAAAGATACGACTACGCAATACTTGTGGACTGGATATGCATAATATTACTGCAACACTGGAAGGCAGAACCGCAAACTATGGAATCAATCTAACACCTATTGCCACACTGCCTGCACATGGAGAAGTAGATTTAGAGTACACGATTACGGGAAATAAAGTCACATCTATCAGCGATTACGAACAGATACAGTTTGTCCTCAAGAGTGACGAAGGTGCCAAGTTGACCGTGAACACATGGAACTATACAAAGATGCGTACAGCTGACTTGGCTGTAAGCGAAAACAATATCAAAACAACGGTACAAACAACACAACCACGTACCTACCCCATCTTCCTTACTAATAAAGGTGAGGCTCCGACAGGTAAAATCAGTATTTCCTTACCTACAGGTATGGGCAAGTTCGTCACGCTGGCCTCTGCATCAGAAATACCTTCTCTGAATACCGGCGACAGTACCATGATTCTGCTGCGCTTCAACGGCCAGGGCTTTGACGTGAACATAGAACAGACTGGTACCCTTGCCATCAATTGTGAAAACGGTAATGGTACAGTAGTTCATTTTAGTGTGACAACTGTCAGTGAAAGTAAAGGTAATCTGAAAGTCTATGTGGAAGACGAGATGACCATCTACGGTGACAAAGACGGTAATCATCCGCGCGTCAATGAAGCTACAGTAAAACTGAAAGACTATAACACTGGCGCAGACATTAAAACATTAACAACTGATAAAAACGGATATGTCACTTTTGAAGGTATAAACGAAGGTTTCTATCAACTTTATGTCACCGCGCCAAAACACGATGATTATCGTCAAAATGTTGTAGTTGCTCCAGGGGAAACAAAGAACCATACGGCTACAATATCTTATCAAGCTGTCAGTGTTACATGGGATGTTGTGGAAACAGAGGTGCAAGACGAATATGAAATTGTCAGCACATTAACCTATGAAACACAAGTTCCCGTTCCAGTCATCGTTATGACTGCTCCCGACACATTGGCTCTTGACCTAATGGAAGAAGGGAAATCGACGATGTACAACATAGTATTACGAAACGAAGGACTTATCGCTGCTCAAAACACCAAACTGACTCTTCCTGAAATATCAGGCTATACATTCACACCGTTAGTCCAGTATGAAGGTGTTATCATTGGTGCGCAACAGAGTTATGTCATACCGGTCCGTGTAACCCATGATGTAGTAGCCGGTTCACGTGGATTACTCAGTTCTCGTGGCGGTATGCCTTGCAGTGGCAGATATTTGGCCGACTTTGAATGGCCCTGTGGCAGTGATCACAAGCACGCCTGGGTTGCCAAGACCGTAAATTTGGTTAAAAATACGGCAACAGGTGGCGGCGGTGGTTGCGCCGGTGATGGCGGTTGGGTTGGTGCAGGTGGCGGTAGCGGCGCTCCGGCATTCAATGGCAGGGGCACCGGCATCAGTTGGAAGGCAGCCAGTGACGGAGCTCTGCGTGGCACGATTGATTTGCTCTGCGCTATGTCTAACCTTGTTCCCGGTCCGCCCGATGGTACTGACGATGCCCTTGACCGCATGAATGATGTTTTGGATATATGGCAAAATGGCGGTGATTGGAATTCGATTAAGAATGCTATAAACAATGAAGGTAACCGTCGTATTGAAGGCGCCAAGAATGATTTGCTGAACGGCCTGACCGGCGGCGGATATGACACATACAATGACTGGAAGAATTTCTACAATGGTGTGAAAGGCGTCTACGAAGGTGTCGGCAGAGGTGACTATCTGTCAAAGAGTCTGAAAGGAAAAACAACAAAGGCTGAAAGTTCATCAGAAGAACAGGATCCTTCACTCGTGGAAGGTACAACAGAGTGGTACGTGAAGATTTTTGAGGATTATGTTGACAATTCGTATTTCCGCACTTACCTCGAGAAGATGAACCTCTACGGCACCGTGAAGTTTGCCCGATATGACCTGATGACGGAACTGCTCAACGCTACCGAGGCCCTCGACCACTATACGCCTGAGTTTGCCGAGAGCATTGACAGCTTGAACAGCATTATCAGTGATATGACATACGGAATAACGGCCTTTGGATACGGCGGTACTATCGTGGGCGAAGGAAAGTCGCTGGAGGAGATGCAGGACAGGATAGACGCTGTAAAAATCAACGGCTCGGATACATACTATGATTTCAATTATAATCAGTATGTGGAACGCATGGTGCTGTACATCAAGAAATATATGAGCTGGAGGGCTCATAAGGCACAAATAGGTCAACCGGGATCAGTTCTTGAATCCAATCCTGTCACCGAAGACGGGTGGCGTGATATGGATACTCCAAGCTGGACATATGGCAAATGGTACACGCTTGATGAAATAGTGCGCTCGCGCTATGTAAAGGAGTATGCCAATCGCATTGACTCCTGCCAGAACGCCATGCTGTTGAAAGGTTTTGACTCATGGGATGACCTCTATGCCAGCGCGCAGAAGGACTTGCTGGACATGTATGAGAACATGGGCAAAAACACCTGCGCCAGCGTGAAACTGGAAATTGACCAGAAACTCGTCATGACGCGCCAGGCTTTCCGTGGCACACTGACAATGGAGAACGGACTCAATACTGACCTGACTGGTATCGAGTTGTCTTTGCTGGTTAAAGACTTGATGGGCACTGAGGCAACAAGCCATGAGTTCCAGATTAACTTTGAGAGCATTGACGGCTTCGAGGGCAGTGTAAACGGCCCGTGGACGCTCGGTCCGAAAGCCAAGGGTGTCGCCACCATTTTGTTCATCCCGACAAAATATGCCGCTCCCGATGCGCTTACTACCTGGAGTTTTGGCGGGACGCTATATTTCAACGACGGAGAGGGCGCCACACAGGTACGCTCATTGCTGCCAGTATCGCTGCAGGTAAAACCGTCGCCCGACCTCGACCTTACCTATTTCATGCAGCGCGATGTCTACGGTGACAATCCACTGACGAAGGATGTGGTTGAACCTATGGTGCCGGCAGAGTTTGCTGTACTCATCCATAATAAGGGCAAGGGCGACGCATCGAATATACGCATGTTTACCCGTCAGCCTCAGATTATTGACAACGAGAAGGGACTGTTTATTGATTTCAACATTATATCCTCACGGCTGAACGGTGGCAACAGTGTCTTGGCCCTTGACTCAACCGTTGCGACGACGTTCGGTGACATAGCGGCAGGAGGATCAGCCTATGCGCAATGGGACCTGACAGCCTCACTCCTGGGACACTTTAATAAGTATGACATCTCGGTGAACCATGTCACATCATACGGTAACCCCGACCTCTCACTGCTTGACCAGGTGACTATTCACGAGTTAATCCACAGTGTCAGACTCCCCATAGGGTCTCTGATGGGCTATTGGTTGCCACAGACTCAAGACCTGCACGGCTGGGCTGTCAACGATAATCTGGGCATCAACCCCACTGATGAGCCCGACCGTATGTACCTGAGCGACGGCACGACACTGCCCATCCTGTCGTTTACCGACAAAACGACAGTGAAGTATTCCGGCAATTATAGCTATAATGTCACTATCGACGTGGACGAGACCGATATGCAGGACGGTTTCAACTTTATCTACATATCCTTTGCCGACCCGACCATGGGAGGCGGAGGAATCAAGTCTGTGCGCTCTGACAGACCCTTGCTGAAAAACAACCAGATATGGCAGACGCAATATACCATGCGAGACGGTGCCGACCCCATCCGTGACAACAAGGTGCATGCGCTCATAGCCTTCCAGAAAGGCAGGGACAACAAGCCCTACTCATTCCAAATTGAGTTTGAGCCAGCCCCGCTCAACCGTCTTGAGGTTAAGAGCATAGAGACTGTTCCGCAGGGCGACGCCATCGCCACAGATGTACTTGACGAGCTGACGGTAAGCTTCAACAAGCCCGTCAAGCCTGAGACTTTCACCCGTAACGACATGGTGTTGCGCTATGAAGGCGAAAAACAGACCTCCGATATTCTTATCACAAAAGCCGCCGACAATGACTCTGTGTTCACCTTGAAGATGAACAATGTAGACCGCAACGGCTACTACACACTGCTGGTCAACACCGTTGATGTTACCGATACGGAAGATTTCACCGGCTTGGACGGCAAACAGGTCGGTTGGATGCTGTTTAAGGGCGGACTTGTACAATACAACGTCGAGCCGTGGCCAAGTGTCCAGGCCGGCAATGTCACCACCAGCAATAACGGAGTGACCAGCGGTGATGTCATCTATGGTGCCGATGTCACCATGACCGCCACACCTCAAGACGGCTACACGTTTGACTACTGGGGAACTGTTGACGAGGCCATTGAGTCCATCGCTTCATCGCGCGGACGGCTCAAGGGCGAAACATCCGCACCACAGATACAGGAAAGCCAGATAGGCCGTTACAGTACAGAGAACCCTGTCGTCGTACCGATGAAAAAAGCCTGCAACATGCGGGCGGTCTTCAAACCAAAGACCTACACGGTGACTTTCGTCTATGACGGGAATCAGGGAGAGTTCAACGCGACATCGGCGGTCTACAACCACGGAGACAGACTGAGTCTGCGAGCTACTCCAGCCGAAGGCTACAGTTTCGTTGGCTACAGCGACGGCAGCGCCATCCTCTCAACCGCAGCCGAATATGAGTACACCGTGACAGGTCCCGCCACCATCACCGTATTATTTAAGAGTGATGCCCCCGAGGAAATCCTATTGCGTGAAAGCATTGATTATACGCCTGCGGCAGTCAATAATGCCAACGTGCGTCTACAGCGTACCTTCGAAAAGAGCCTGTGGAATACGGTGTGCGTACCGTTTGACATCGACGAACCCGCCAATGTATTCGGTGAGGGCACCCAGGTTGCCCGTCTGAACGGCATAGACGGCAATGTGGTGCAATTCTCCACAGTAACGGGCATGGAGGCCAACGTGCCTTACCTCATCATGCCGGGCAAGCTAAACAATAATCAGGACATCAGCGACAGCACTTCGGCGATATCCATCTACAGCATCTCCAACACGGAGATTGTGCCGCCCGGCGCAACGATGAGTGAATGCAGCGGAGGTGTGGAAATGATTGGCACATACATCAACAGTGACATACCGGCTGCCGGTGACTACTATGTCCTATCCACAAACCTGCTCGAGTATATCGGCATTGGCGCAGAGATTCCGAGCGGACGTTTCAGGGCATACTTCCACATTCCGGGCACAACAGGTGAAACACTGAAAATCGCTATCGACGGCATCATCACCGGCATCGGTCTCCAGTTGCAGCCCGTAACCAGGAAAGGCGACATATACACCCTTTCAGGCATGCTGCTCCATAAAAATGCCGATATCAACACTTTGCGTCGCCAAGGCAGATTGCAACCGGGCATTTATATCATGAACGGCCAAAAGATCGTCGTTAAATAATATACCCGCATAGTCATTGACGCGCACGGTGTCTGTATTTCCTTTTGAAAGGCATACGGGCACCGTGCCCTTTTTCCATCAGGGAAAACGGGGTGGCACGGACGTCAATCTTGAAATAGTTTCTACGGATGCGCCAGAGGCGAAGAAGCCACACGAGGAAGAAGCCGTCGGACAGGACATGACAGACAACATTCCAGGGCGAAGGTATCGTGACGAAGAAACTGAACAGGTAGAAGATTAAATCAACGGTAAACAACAGGTCCCACCAGCGTTCCCTGTCCCGGAAGATAAGGGTCAGTGTCTCATGCCCGTCAGTCTCCAGCTGGGCGCAGGCGGACAGACTCACGTCCCACCTCAACAGGCGAAGTGGCAGACGGATCTCAACGAGGTATCTGCCAGCCGGAAGGGAGCCCCGTATCTCGTCGCCACGCATATAGCCTATAAGTTGGCCATTGATGTATATGAAATAAGGCAAGGCGGCAGTTTTGATTACCCCTTGTCGGTGGCGAATGATAAGTTCAGACATACAGAGAAAGAAAAAAGCATCGTGCAAAGATACGAAAAGCGCGCTTTTTAATCGGTATTTGACAATACGTAAAGAAAAATATTTTTACCTTTGCAACACACTTAAACTTGAAATCCTATGTGGTCCCTACAGAAATCTGCATGCCTGCTTCTTTGCCTCGCACTGTCGCAAGTGGTGCGAAGTTATGATGTATGCCTTGACGGCGTTTATTACGACCTGACAGGTAATGAGGCTACCGTTACGAACAACGGTGAACCTAAATGTTACTCCGGTAATGTTGCTATTCCACCCACGATAGCGCATGAACACACTGTTTACGCTGTGACGGCCATTGCGCCCCTGGCTTTCAACGGCTGTACGGGACTGACGGGAGTAAGCATACCGGCTACAGTAAAAACGGTTGGAGACGATGCCTTCAAGGGGTGTCCCTGCCTCCCCGTGGCAGACAAGCTCTTCTACGCGGGTACCTATCTGGTCACACCATATGAGTGTTCGGTGACAGGAACTTACATCATCAGGGACGGCACGCGATGGATTGGCAACAGAGCCTTTAACGAGCGCCCCTGCATCACCTATATGGATATTCCTGCCTCGGTGGAGCATATCGGCAAGAAAGCCTTTTACCTCTGCACGTTCCTGAAAACCGTTACGCTTAACAGCAGCGCAGACATCGGCGACAGCGTGTTTGCCGAAACTACAGCCATCACCGACTTTAACATATATTGCACTCAGGCACCGCCGATAGCGAACGAAGACAATGCCTTTTCGGAGACCACTTGTCAGACGGCAACGCTCCACGTTCTGAAAGGCTGCAAAAATCTTTTCAAGACGGCATATGGCTGGAGGAAATTTGTCAATATCGTCGACGACCTTGAGCCTGCCGGCATACACAGCGTCAAAACCAGCGACAACAATACTGCTGTGCACTACGACACCTGTGGCCGTAGAATCGAACTGTCACAAAAGGGAATTCATATCATCCAGACACCCTCAGGGGCTTCCCGTAAAATTCTTATACAATAACAGACATTCATGCATCCAAGACATCCTAACCTGCGTACAAACCTGTTAATACCATTTTTCGTTTGCCTCCTTGCGGACTGCAATGACCTCTTTGACGTACACCCCTACGATATGCACCTGCACGGCGCGCGCGACCTGAACAACGTCAACATCAGGAATATTCAGGAAACATGTCAAGGCAAAGATACATTGCGCATAGCCTTCATCAGCGACACCCATGGCTGGTACACGCAACTTGAAGACGAAATACACGACATCAACCAGCGTGACAGTATAGACTTTGTAATCCACTGTGGCGACTTGACCGACACCGGAACGACAAAGGAGTATAAATGGATAAGAGATTACCTGAACCGCCTTAATAAGCCGTATATAGCCGTTGTCGGCAATCATGACTTTCTGGGTACAGGTGACGAAGCCTACGACTGGATGTTCGGTAAAAAAGACTTCAGTTTCATCATCAACAGACTGAAAATCGTCTGCCTTGACACCAATGCCATGGAATATGACCGCATGGCTGCCGTGCCCGACTTCAATTTTATAGAGAATGAGGCCAACAACAACGACAGCCTGTTTGACAGGACAATTCTCATCATGCATGCCCCACCCTACAGCGATGAGTTCAACAACAATGTCTCTAAGGTTTTCGGATACTACCTGACGCTCTTCCCCGGACTTATGTTTTGTGTCTATGGTCATGAGCACGAAGACAAAACCATGTATATTTATGACAATGTTCCTCCCTTTTACGGCATTGACTGCGTAGCACATCGGAATTATAAAATATTCACTATCAAACCAGACGGATATGAAGTCAGCCGCATTAATTTTTAGTCTTCTCCTGTTTTCCTTACCGTTACCGGTAATGGCAAGCAATCTGCAAGATTCTGTTGCAGACAAGACTTCATTACACCACGATAGTGTAAAGTTAAAGAAGTCCTATGAGCAACGAATCCTCAAATATCACAAGAAATGGACATCACTAATCCCCAGACAATTCATTTTACAGAATGCAGGCAATATGGGTGCCATCTCGATGGGTATCGGCTGGAATTATGGCATGCGGAAAAACGGTCACAGACAATGGGAAACACAGATATTGTTCGGATATATTCCCAAATATCAAAGCAACCGTGGTAAAATTACGACGACACTGAAGCAAAACTATATCCCCTGGAGCATTGATTTGCGAAACAACATAAAATTTGAGCCGCTGCGTTGTGGCATATACGTTAACACTGTATTTGGACATGAGTTTTGGAAACGTCAACCTACCCGATACCCTAAAAAATACTATGACTTTCTCTCCACAGAATTCAGGTTCAACGCTTTTTTCGGAGAAGGTTTCACAAAAATCATTCCGAAAAACAATAGAAAATTCATAAAAAACTTTACTCTGTTTTATGAAATCAGTAGTTGCGATTTGTATATACGGTCCATGTGTTTGGACCATAACGTTAAGCTCAAAGACATTTTGGGACTTTCGCTTGGTGTAAAATTACAGTTGTTGTAATTGCTATTGTTTTGCTGCGTCCACCTTTAGAAACTGTATCTTACCCGATTTGTATGCGATAACTTTCTGTGAGCGCAGTTGGCGTGTTGCCGCATCAAAAAACTTCATAGGGTCATACGCCCTGCCGTTGATACGTATCTCAAAATGACAATGCTCTGTCGTGGCACGTCCTGTGCGCCCCACAATCGCAATAGGCTGCCCGGCCCTCACATGGTCATTAACTTTAACAAGGTTTTTCTTATTGTGTGAATAAACGGTTTCAATACCAATGTCATGGCGTATAACGATAACATTGCCATAACCCGAGTAAGGCTTCGCCAATCGTACCTTTCCGTCAAAAGCGGCAAATATCGTGTCGCCGGCATGAGTCTTAATATCCGCACCGGTATGATTGCGTCGCGCACCGCCAAACGGACTGATAACCTTGCCGTTTCTCATAGGATAGCACCATTCCTTTGGCGTAAGTTTTGTGAAGTCTATCACGATTTTGTCTTTACCCGTAAAAAGATCTTCTGTCGCACATGCCACATCCATCAGTTCCCTTTGAGTGAAATCATTGGAATCCGATACCTGCGCCACGGAATGAAAACACAAAGCAATAGAAGAAAAAAATACTAAGACAATCTTTCTATTCTTCATCTTTTATCATAATGCCTGACAATATCCTGCCAGAGTTAATCGTTAATCTTCTCGCAGAGAAAAAATTTTCTACATTATCATAAGTACATATCCCAGAGACGTGTATATTGTTTTTATTAATGCCATTATTGAGCATCTGCCATTGGTTTGCTTTCCAGAGGTCAATATGCCATCTTCCTTCTTTCTTCATGGAAATCTCATCCATCGGAAAACCTGCGACCGAGAAAGTGTCAAAGACTTCCTGACCGACCTCAAATGCATTGACGCTGATAGACGGACCTATAACAGCTTTCACGCCAGACATCTCCACATGGAATTTTTCACGTATAATTGACAGCACATGCCCTACAATGTTCTTCACTGTACCTCTCCATCCCGCATGGACAACAGCTGCTACTTGCTGATGAGAATCAAACAATATTATCGGCACGCAGTCGGCAGTGGAAACACCGATACACACATTTTTCTCTGCTGTAATCAAGGCATCAACACCTTCAAGGTGGGATTGTTTCGCTTTCAAAGACAGGTTCATGAAATCATGATCAACAACCCTGCATTGCACGTCATGCACCTGATGCGGATAGACAAGTTGCGACACCGTTATGCCAAGATAGGAACATAACGCTATCTTGTTTTTCTCAATGGTTTCAACATTATCCCCACAAAACTCATTGATGTTAAATGCGCCATAATTCCCTGTACTATATCCACCAACGCGTGTGGAACTGAACGCTGTGACGTTTGGGGCAACATCATAAAACATCAACTGTGGCGTCATGCTCGCACTCTTTGAACTACTCTACGTAGATTATCTCACCATCGTCAAATTCAGTGTCATCTTCATCATAGTCAGGAAACACCAATGGTATTTCCTCAGTATTCAAGTCGCGATGCACCAGTCCGCTATCCTCTACATCGGCCTCTATCTTATTGCTTTTGCTGTTGAGTTCTTTCCAGATAACATCTTTGAGGTTCATGACGCCATATCCGGAAACAGCTGATATAAATACAACTGGCAAATCGTCAGGCAAATCCTCTTTGAGCATCTCCACCAACTCATCGTCAATAATGTCGCATTTCGTCACAGCAAGGATACGTTTTTTTGTCAGCATCTCAGGATTAAACTGTTTCAGTTCGTTGAGCAATATCTCATAATCCTTCTTGATATTGTCTGACTCGCATGACACTAAAAAGAGCAACAGAGAGTTGCGCTCTATATGACGCAGAAAGCGCAGACCGATTCCCCTGCCCTCGCTTGCGCCTTCAATAATACCTGGGATATCCGCCATGACACGCGACCTG
>Ga0256407_10009762_pt1 | contig 13640 bp, 15 predicted proteins | sample RumenRJG_04DNA_FD_193489 | JGI IMG/M metagenome (GOLD analysis project Ga0256407, IMG submission 193489) | Bovine rumen microbial communities from Lethbridge, Alberta, Canada - RJG_04 | ecosystem: Host-associated > Mammals > Digestive system > Stomach > Rumen | place: Canada: Alberta... | reverse complement strand
GCTTCCTTCAGATTCCACCTCACGGTGGACACCCTTGCCTTCGGCTGTATCCTTCCCACTACCGGGCGGATTCGGGACTTTCACCCTTTAGAAACGTGCGCCGCCAGGCGCACCGAAAAAAAGGAAGATGTTGCCACTTCTATGGTGGTAACATCTTCCTCTCATTCTTGCAATTATCAAGAAATATCGATCAGTTTTTTATTTATTCTATTCATAGTATCAAGGAAGTACTTATGATCTTCCTTTGTCATTTTGCTCTCATCCATTTCGTCAAGTTCCTTCATGTACTTATTATATTTATCCAGCATCTGTACATAATCTACCGCAGCCCCGAGGGAATTCTTGGACTTCATGTTTTTCATATATTCCACATACTCATCAAAGAAGGCTTCATACTCATCCATAGTCTTCTTAAATTCCGGCGTAACACCATCCACATTTTCCTCGTTACCGTCTTCTTCTGTTTCTGATGCTTCTTTTTCCAGGGTTTCTTCCGAAGGGGCTTCCGTAGTATCCTCTGTTGAAGTCTCTTCTGTTGTAACCTGTGTAATCTCTTCTGCTGTCTCCGTGCTCGATTCAGGATCTGCAGTCACTGTTTCATCATCTTTCTTATCCGGCTCATCCATACGGACAAACATGGTATTATTTCCCTCGTAACTCAGGTCAAGCTTATATCCATCCGGATTCTCTGCTCTGTAATATGTATCTCCCCTTGAATAATCCACACTGAATCCTTTATCCGAACAAGCGTCTGCATATGAATTGAATTCATCCTGACTGGTATCAGCAACATAGATCACAAAGCCGTAATCCGCTTCCCATTCAATTCTTCCCTTGCTCGATTTGGGCGTAGGAATAAGCTTCGCTATCTCGCTGTTCGGCCACCTGAAATCACCCATCTCCATAGGAGGCTCCAACTGAATGGTCATTTCAGACAAGGATTCCGAATAATGAAGCTCTAATTTATATCCCTCAGCATCAAAGGCCTCATAGATGTCACCGGAAGAATCCGCCTCGACAGTATACCCCATATCTTTACACTCTGAGAGATATTTTTCATACTGGTCTTTGGTGGTCTTATCAACATCAACCCAGAAGTTATCCTCCGTGTCAAAAATTATCTTTCCTTTGTTTGATTCCGGTTTCGGGAGCCTCGTTGCAAGTCCGCTTTCCGGCCAGATGAATTTCGTGACCGGTTTTGAGCTGGAAAGCATAAAGAAGGGGATGATGAGAACAAACCCGATCACAGCTATAAGCGTATGTAGAAATGGCTTCTTTTCTTCTATGAATCCCATACCCATACACCAGGCAACTCCGAACAACCCCATCTGGACTATCGCAAGCATCCCTGCCAGGATATGTCCGGATCTGATACTTGAAATACAAGCAATAAGGCATATAACAAAAGCAGCGATAAGAACCTTCCCAAGCTTGCCCTTCAAAAAGGATTTAGCCGATTCCTTTTCTTCCTTTTTCTCTTCTTTCTCTATTCTCTTATTCTGAAACTCCCTGTATGTTTCATTCCTGATCTTCTCAACTGCGACCACATCGCTGTCTAACACAAGCTCTTTTGAGCCGCAATAGGGACATACAAGCTCATTTCCATTGCCTTCAAGAAGCCCTCCGCATTCTTTGCAGCGCATTGATACTGTTTTGTTTACATCATTTGCATTAATCTCACTCATCGCCCTTCTCCTTATTAAAAAGCCTGTTCTGCAACTCTCAAGCGTCTTTCTGTTGAGTATAGCAGTACAGGCTTTATTATTGGTGTGCAGGCTGCACACATTGAAAACGGCGATCAGTTGTCTTTATTCCAGAACTCTTTCGGAAAACTGCTGCAAAAGCTCCTGAGTATCTGTAATATTCAGTCCTTCATTAAGGACGAACATCAGAATAGCGTCTCTCCGGTTTCGTGAATACAGGATCTGTTCTCCGGCGGTTCTCAATGCTCTTTGAGTTTCATGCAGACCAATTCCCGCAGCAATACATAATAATATAACCTTATCCCGTCCCGGACTCCTTGTCCCCCTGAGAATCTGATACCCATAGCTCCGATCTATGTTAGTCCTTTTTATCAGATCCGCACGGCTTATATTCTTAACCTGTGGAAGTGAATTGAAATATTCCTGAAAAGATCCAATGGATGATTCATCATCCAGCCTCTCAATATAATTGTGAAGCCCCTCAGATCCGTCTATTGTCATCAATACTTCTGTAAGTTTTTCTGTTGTGTGCTTGTTCATCTTTTCCTCCAAAAACTCATAAACAGTACATTAAAAGCGTATTGACCCGTTCATCAATACCCCTTAAAATGTTGATTTATGGATGATGATCTTAAAAGACGCTGTGAGAATAGCTTCTATTCGGAATTATATCATTTTGATGAAACCTCTCAAGACCTGGTTTTAGATCAGACCACCGGTCGCATAATGCTCCGGAAGGTCTTGGAAATATATGAGATAGCAGTTTTTAAATGGCTGCAAGAGAATCCCAATAGTCATATCCCCGTAGTTTATACCTTCCATGAAGAAAATGATAAGCTAACCATTCTTGAAGAATACATACAGGGAGACACTCTTGACGTTTTCCTTCAAACGAGGAACCCTGATCTTAAGGAGCGGCTTCGGATTCTCTTTGATATCTGCGACGCCCTTGATTTCCTGCACAATGCTCCCATCCCCATTATTCACCGGGACATCAAGGCAAAAAATATCATGCTGACCTCTGATGGAATTGTGAAACTTATTGACTTTGATGCTTCAAAATCATTTCATCCAGGAAAAGAAGTAGATACAACCCTAATAGGCACCGTCGGATCCGCAGCTCCTGAACAATATGGATTCAGACAGTCTGATGCAAGGACAGATATCTACTCACTTGGGATTCTTATCAAGGAACTATTTCCAAATGACAACCGATTCGCTGATATAGTTGATAAAGCTACCCAGATGGAGCCAAAACTCAGATATCAACGTGTTTCTGAACTGAAACATGCACTTGAGAAAAAATTCGGTGCGGAAACAAAAAAGACCTTAAATCCTGTAATGACTATATTTTTTATCGCTATAGCTATCCTTGTAATGTGTTTTACAATAAGGCACTTTTCAAAACCACAAGGAAGCATTGCTGAGCAGTATATGACTGAAGAAAATGAGAGCATCGATCCGAAAGAGTTGCTTTCTGAAAATAAAACAAGCACAACATATAATCCAAAAAGCTCTGACTCGTCCGACATAGTTTCTGGAACAGGAAAAATGGACAATACTAGCGGAAATGGCTTCGGATTGATATTTGAAGAATCCAGCTGGTATATAGATTATTCGGGCACTCCGGACAACATATATATCTGCTATGCCGCTCTAATATCTAATATTGGTGAAAAAGCCGTAGAATTCCCAGGAATACGTGTAACCGCAAAAAATAATGAAGGAATCGTTCTGGGAACAAATGATACAATGGGGCAATGCATAATGCCCGGCGACACCATAATCCTTGATGATTTTATAAGCACATCCGGCTGTAAACCATCCGATGTGTCTGAGGTAGATTTTTCATTTTACAACGGAAATCCATCTCCCTCTCTGTCCTCAACCACTAACAATGATTTTACCATCACCGGTATTAATGAGCACATGGACTCTCTATTTGGCAATGTTACCGGAGAAATTACGTCGAAATACCAGGATGAAATTAACATTTCAATAACTGCGGTGTTCAGGAAAAATGGAAAACTCGTTGCTTCCGAATCAGATTACATCGATAATCTTAAGCCAGACAACCCCACTGCTTTTCAGATAAACATATCCAGCGAACTTCCGGAGCATGATTCGGTGGAGGTAATGGCGAAAAAATGGTAAATAGTACTCTCCTTAGAATAAAGTAAATCCAATCCTGTTTTGACCACTATGCCTCTCCCTAGATTTCATCCGGCTTCAGATAGTGGCCATGATCACATTTTACATATACTCCATATCTGCTAAGTGCTGCCCATATAGTGCTGTGGTGGATCGGACAGGTTATGTTTTCTCTTGTAATATACATATTGGTCAGCTCTGGAGTGAGATAAGCCATCTCCTTACATGATGGAGAGGAGCATTTAAGATAACACTTCCCGGACTTTCCCCGTGCCACTGTCATCGGACTCTTGCATTTAGGACATTTTTCCATCTTTCTGACAAATCTATCAAGTCCTGCTGCCCCACTCCCGTCATCCTCTGAAATAGCAGTGACTTTATTCCTAATCACCCCTGTGCCATCGCTCTTTTTCTCAAGAAGTGGTTTTCTCTGACCATTTACTTCTCTATATTCGAAATCCGAAAAAGATCTGATCATTTCCAGAGTATGCTCACCGGTTATTCTGTAGCAGATATGGCAAACCGTTCCAAATCCCCGGCTCCCATCGGTAAACTGTCCTCTGGATTTGGGAAGACCATACCATGCAAATAAGAAAGCAAATATCATTAGGAGTATACTTACTCATCATCTCAAGTATTAATGTCAATACAAATGATGTCTTCCCACTTCCGGTTGTTCCCGAAAAAAGTAAATTAGGTATATCTGCAAAATTTTCATAAATATAACCATCTGTATTTCTTCCTACCGGAACAACAATCTGTCTGTCAATACAATTTTCAGAATTAGCCAATAGGATAGGCTCTAAATTCTCTTTTATAAAATCCAACTTGTTTATTGATGACTGCAAAACTATACCCTCAAGCCAAATATCATTAAAGGCCCAGGTCCTTAAACCCAGGCCTGATTACTTTTATTGTTTTATCATTGTCAATAGCATATTCCACATGGTCTTCTACCCATTGCCTGAGCCTGGGAAAGAGGTATTCCAATTTCTCCATGCTTAATCGTTCTGCATCCACTATGATGATAGCAATCCCCATCACCAGTTGCAGCAATATATACAATAGGATCACTTGATGATTGCGGCTTTTGTGCCTGAATCACGGTCTGTTGTGACACCTGAGTTTTAACTGCTGCCGCCTGTTGTGCTTGTAACGCTGCTTGCTGCGATTGTTGCTGTTGAGCCGCTGCAACAGCTTGTTGTTGCTGTAGTTCTTGTGCTGCCGCAGCCTGTAATGCCTGCATTCTCTGCTGTGCTTGTGCTAACTGTGTCTGGAGAACCTGATAATTCTGAGCCTGAGCAGGATCTGTCTGGGCAAGAACTGCAGCCTGCTGAGCCTGAGCTGTCAGATTTGCCACTTGAGCCTGAGCAGCTTGGAAATCGGTCAGCGCACTAGCAAAACATACGGTATTCAGTGCCATCACAAATACACCAACAATTAACGCCTTTACTACCCTCTTAATCATTTCATTACCTCCTTTAAGATATATTGATAAGTTAAGGGTTACATCTTTTACACGGAACGTATCCCTGCGAAATAATCTCATCACGGGAACTATTTACATCTTTTCTATTCTTAGGGCTCATATCTGATACACTTGAACAATCCGGATAGTGGAATTTCTTTGTATTTGTGTTCAATACATATCCAGTACTTGCACTATTCTGTTTTGATTCCTGTGTATTTGCACCTATTTGTGAATTGGATGATCCATTTGTAGAAGCCTGAGTATTTGTTGAAATATCACCTCCGGAATATGGTTTGCACTTCCCACAGGGCTTATATCCGGAAGCAACAAGTGCCTCTGCCGACTCAGTTGTATAACTCCGGTTGCTCGCCTTCATTTCATGAACGGAGCTGCAAGTAGTCATATGGAATTTCTTGGTATTTGTATTTAATACAAAAGTAGTCCCATCCGGTATTTCAGCTTTTTCCGGCGCAGCTACCACCGTTCCATTCTGCGTCTCAGTAGCGGTTGAATCTGAACCCGGAATCCATAATACATCGGCTGCCGCCTTTTTCTCGGTCGCAAAAGAAATACTGTTTCCATCGCTACTACAAACAACATCCCCTTGAAGATCCGTCCTGAATATTTCTACCTTTGCATTGCTTAACCTGCTCAAAGTCTCTGCTGTAGGGTGTCCGTATGAATTATCAGAACCAACTGAAATAACTGCATATTTAGGCTTTGCCTTCTTAAGAAAAGCCTCTCCTGTAGACCCCTTGCTTCCATGGTGCCCTACCTTTAGAACATCACATGAAAGATCCTTTTTTGCACTGATAAGAGCACTCTCTTCTTCCATTTCGGCGTCACCGGTAAAAAGAAACTTGTTCGATCCATACGTTACCTTTGCAACAATGGAAGAATTATTGGAATCTGCATAATCTGAAACCGGTCCAAGCAATTCTACCTTTGCACCACCCAGCGAAAATGATGTTCCTTTCGCAGGAACAGTGAGTGAAATTCCCTGTTTATTCAGATATTTTACTAAGCTTCCAAATGTTTTTGTGTCATGGGCCAGAACCGGAGAATAGCAAACCCCTACATTTGAATAGTTCAACGCTCCCGAAAGACCACCTATGTGGTCTGCATCCGGATGGGTTGCTATCATATAATCTATATTTTTAATCTTCCCGTTCTTTAAGATCGTGTAAACTACGGAAGACGCACTTGAAGGCCCGCCATCTATCAGCATATAATGACCATCGCATTGAATAAGTGCAGAATCTCCCTGACCGACATCAATATACTTGATCCAGAACGGGCTTTGCGAATCCGTTATAGACTTTGCATACGCAGTATTACATTGGGATAGTCTGAAGACAAAAATAAATGCTATAAACAAAATAGCCGTTATTTTCTTGATGAATCTTTGCATTTAAGCTCCCCTCTCTCAAAAGCAACGACCTATTATCACTTGTTATTTTATCATAAATAATATCTATTTCAAACGTATTATATGTTTATTTTGCACAAATACCAGCAAGAATATTCCCGCTGGCATTTGTTTATCCCAAAACAGTTATACTTTACCTTTGTTTATTTCAACAACTTCCCTCAAGTAAGCCTCTCTTTTCCCTTCTGGCAAGGAATAATACTGGAAAAGAAACATCTTCTCCATTATCTCCCTTATACTGGTGGCACCGCAATTTCTGATATTCTTTAGTTCCACACCGTCATCAATTACATCTATCATATCTCCTACAGTATCGAAGCCTGCTCTTTTTAGACTATGAAAAGCTCTCACACTGAATTCCATCTCTTCCAGCGGAGTATCATACATCTTCTGCGTTACATAAACCCTAAACTTAAGTTTCGCTCCCTTCTTCTCTCGAAGTTCCACTCCTGGAAGCCGACCTAACAATTTCCTCACTGTCTGGCACTGGTCTATCTGCATATTTGATTCCTCCATACACATCTTTGATGACCTCCTTTTACCCTCCGGTGATCTGGAACTTTTTCCACTTTATCAATTTAGTGCATTAAATTATTCAGAAGCATACTCTCATTTTTCCGCCTGTCAAATTGACCCTTGACAAAAACCGACACGCGTGTCTATAATCAAAATCGACACTTGTGTCGAAATGGAGGCGTGACATGGGAAACAAAAAAGAACAAACCCGGGAAATGATATTAGAAGCTTCTTATCCTTTGTTCGCGAAAGACGGTTTCAATAAGATCACGATGAAGGATATCTGTGAAGCAACCGGTCTCAGCCGTGGAGGACTCTACAGTCATTTTTCCGGAACCGGGGAGATCTTCGAAGCGATCCTTTCAAAGCTAAATGAAAAAGATGAAATGGACTTTCAGAAAGAAATGGATGAGAAGATGCCCGCACCGGAAATCCTTGAACGGGCCTTACGTCTAATGAAATATGAAATGAAGCATTCCGAGGATTCCCTGTCTCTTGCAATGTATGAATACGCAGGAACTGTATCCGGAGATGTAATGGGACAGTTTACCGAAGCGGGAGAAAAAAAGTGGACAGATCTCATTAACTACGGTATCAGACGAAAGGAATTTAAGAGAGTTGATGTCCATGAAATCGTAAGCATTATCCTGTACGCATATCAGGGAGTCAGGATGTGGAGCCGGATAGTAAGCATGACAGATAGCACTTTCCGTGCGGTCACAGAACATATCAAAAAACAACTGTTAATAGAAAACTCTTAATATACGGAGGCAAAAATGATTTTTGAAACTAAATCCCGTAAAGGACGCACCATCGTATTCTACATCCACGGAAAAGGCGGAAGCGCTAATGAAGCAACCCACTTTGCGTCTCTGTTTCCCAATGCGGAAATATTCGGATTTGACTATAAGTCCGAAAACCCCTGGGACGCCGTAACTGAATTTAATGAAAAGGCACGAGACCTTGCCGGATCATATGACAGGGTGATCCTTGTTGCCCAGAGTATTGGCTTCTTTTTCTCAATGAACGCCGGGATAGACAGGTATATTGACAGAGCTTACCTTATCTCTCCCATTGTTAACCTTGAAAAACTTATCATGGATATGATGTCCTGGGCCGGAGTCAGTGAAGCTGAACTTGAAGATAAAAAGATCATCCCCGTTGATTTCGGAGACGATCTTTCATGGGATTATCTGAAATATGTGCGAAGCCGCCATTTATCCTGGAGTGCTCCGACAGAGATCCTGTACGGAAGCCTTGATAATCTCCAGTCCATCGATACCATCAATGAATTCGCAGTACGCACCTCATCCGGCGTGACCGTAATGGAAGGTGGTGAGCACTGGTTCCACACGGAAGAACAGCTTGAATTTATGGATAACTGGCTCCGAAGGAAAACACAGGGATCTATTCCCGGATAAATATTCCTACAATTCATTCTTCAGGGACTTTTCCATAAAGGTAATCAGGTGCTTGAAATATATGAAAAAAAGGGAATTAAGTTTACTGCTTCTCCAAAGAAGATTCATAATCAGATTTGCAAAGAAGTCCCGCGAATAGAAATTGACGTTGTTAATAGAGGATACGATATGCTGCAGATATGAAGCGGGAGAAACCCTAAGCCGAACCGATGAACCCTGATCAGAAAACAATCCTTGAAGATCTCCATAAGAAACATGACCACCGGGATAGCCTTAAGCACTTTTTTTCTATTCCGGAACCCAAGCTGTAAAAATGCCTTTAATCCGCATAACACAAAAAGAAGCGTGATCACCACGCTCAGAATATGAATGACACCGAAAAGAGGATAACCCATTCCGGCCGGTATGTCGTCCTGTTCTTTCCAGAAATACTGCATTTCCCCCGCTAAAACCCCTTACCTTCTTTCAACTTTTGGACCGACGGTCCAAAAGTTAATCTCCCAAATAGTCCCTCATATCCTCCGGCACCGGAGCTGTGATCTTTATCTCTTCTTCACTAAACGGCTGTCTGAATTCTGCCTTCCAGGCATGGAGCAGAGCCCTGCAGGCTTTATCGTTCTTTTCCGACTTTTCTCCGTATAGCTTATCTCCCGTCAGCGGATGCCCTGTAGATGCCATGTGAACTCTGATCTGGTGGGTTCTGCCTGTTTCTATCTCTGCCATTATCAACGCCTTATCCTCATGCTGTGCGCAAAACCTGTATCTGGTCAATGCACTCCTGCCTGCAGGCGGTGATATGATCTGCTGCTTCATAAGGGTCCCCGGGACAGGCCCGATCGGAAGATCAACGATGTTCCATCCATCTTTTTCCATGCTCTGCTCCGGGTTTTCTACTACAGCAAGATAGGTCTTCTTAAACTGCCCGGACTCTTTCTGGCGGAACAGCCTTGAAGCCGCAGGTGCATTTTTTGCATATAATATGATACCGCTTGTATCTTTATCGAGCCTTCCTACAGTCCTTAAGATTCCTGCTATCCCCTTGCTCTCATAGTATCCGGCAAGATAATTTGCTAGAGAATCCCTGTAATGGCCATGGGAAGGATGGGACACAACACCGGCAGGTTTATCAAGAACAACCACATCCTCATCCTCATAAAGGATCCGGATATTACCCTTCGAAGCAGCCACTTTGCTATCAGTGTCTTCTCCGGTTTCTGAAAACCTTACCCTTATGACATCCCCGGCTTCCACCCTGTCTTTAACGGTTACCGGAACAGTATTTCCATCCGGGGCTCCTTTCTTCAGTACAGTTATTCCATCAGGAGTAAATTTGGCATGGCTGATCTCATGCGGGGTCAGACCCATGCAATGCTTCAATACTTTACCAAGTATTCCATTCACGGTTTTTTCAAGATCGGAATCCTCAACCCTGTACTCTAATATCCTGTCCATTTACATCTGATGCCTTACGATCTTATACTCGTCCCCGTCCCTGTAATAAGGGCAGGAGCGTTTCCGTTCCCCTGATATCATCCTGTAATAGTCATCCTCGTCCATATCTACGCTGCAGTAGTATTCTTCCTGCTCTTCATCGTATGACATATAGGCACATGTATCACACTGATCCATAATCCTGTAATATCCGGCAGCTTAAACCGGATCCTCCCTTTTATATCGACTTCAAAATCGCTTTTGGAACTTTTGGACCGTCGGTCCAAAAGTTAACCGACTGTCTGAAAAATCCTATTGAAACCATTCCAAAACCGTATGGATCTCTTCAATATATCCCTCATCCTCATTTGGAGTTTCAAGAATGAAAGGCAGTCCCTGAAGAGCCGGATGCATCGCTATCCGCTTCATTGCTTCCATTCCGATAAATCCCTGCCCAAGCTTTTCATGTCTGTCTTTATGGGATCCCCTGTCATTTTTGCTGTCATTGAAGTGAACAGCCTTTAATCTCGAAAGACCTATAACTTCATCAAACTGATACAGCACACCATCAAGATCCTCCACTATGTCGTATCCCGCATCCCAGATATGACAGGTATCAAGGCAGACTCCGATATTATCCCGGCATTCAATTCTGTCAATTATTTCATTAAGCTCCTCAAAGGTTCTGCCTACTTCTGATCCCTTTCCTGCCATGCTTTCAAGAAGGACTGTTGTCTTCATGTCTGATTTCATGGCTTCATTCAAGGCGCTTGAAATCTGTTCCATGCCGGTTTCAGTTCCCTGTCCCGTATGGGATCCGGGATGGAAATTATAGTAATTGCACGGTAGCATCTCCATGATCTCCAAATCCTTTTTCAACATGTCAAGACCATTTCTCCGGGTCTCTTCATTAACTGAGGATAATGGGCTTTGATTTGCCACCTCTGGGGTTCCTTGTGAACCAGGCAAAGGTATTGCCACCGAAATCCATTATTCTCTTTCCCATTGCTTCATATCCGTCAGTCACGGACAGATGGCATCCGATATAAATCATAGCCCTGACCTCACAGCATCTCCAACATTTCCTGCGGGTTATCTGCAGCCTTCACCTTATCCATTGCCTTTACGATAATGCCTTTCTCGTCTATAAGATATGTAGTCCTAACAACACCCATGGAAACTTTGCCATAGTTCTTTTTCTCTTTCCATACATCATAAGCCTTAATGACTTCCAGCTCTGTGTCTGATAGAAGGGTAAAAGGCAGACCGTACTTCTCTTCAAACTTTTTATGGGATGCAACGGAATCCTTGCTGACCCCAAGGACTACTGCTCCCTTTTCCCGGATCTGCGGATATCTGTCTCCAAAACCGCAGGCCTGTTTTGTACATCCTGAAGTATTGTCCTTCGGATAGAAATACAGGATCACTTTCTTTCCCCTGTAATCCTTCAGGGAATGATTTTCTCCATTCTGATCAGGCAGGGTGAATTCCGGTGCCTTTGTTCCGATTTCAAGCATTGTGTTGTCCTCCCTTTTATATATGCAAAAGCACTCTACCTGCCGTATTATAACATTTTTACCGCTTTTAATCTCCGACTTTTGGACCGACGGTCCAAAAGTAATAAAATGTCCGCCATCAGGATTTACTACCCCGATGGCGGACACTATTTCTATCATGCCCTTATTTATAAAACCGTACTGTCACACATCTGCAAGCTTCTTCTCTATCCTCGCCAGTACTTTGGTGTAATAAGCATAGTCCTTTGCTGACATCTTCTCAGTCCCCATATCTATCAGCTTTCCGTAGATATCTGAATATTTATCGATATAGTCGCTGTACTCGTCTATCATCTTGTCCAGATCCTTGTAGGTCGCATTCTTGTACTTCTTCATGAAAGCAGTGTAGTCATCAAAGAAGGCCTCGTATTCATCAAGGGTATCTTTCACCTTTGCAGATACTCCGGAGGGATCGATATCATTATCTTCAGCTTCCTCTGAATCCACTTCTTCCCCGGTGTCGCTGTCGGGATCAATATTCTCAAGGTCTTCTTCCTCCGGATCCGGGGCTTCCGCTTTCTCTTTATCCTCATCTGGTGCCTTGAATATCACGCTGACAGACCCTTTGTCTTTATCATAATTCATGTACACGTTATATCCCTCAGCATTATCTGCGGAATAGAAACCTTCAAACTCAGATGGATCTTCCGTATATCCCATTTCCTTACAGGAATCGGCGTAGGAGTTGAAATCATCCATTGTCAGACCGTATGCCTCATACATGAAGCATTCCTCATCATCCCTGCCATTCTCTTTTACAACAGGGGCTTCAGGCTTCGGAACCATTGATCCCAGCTTTGAAGAAGTCCAATACTGGGCATCTTCCGTACTGTAAAAAACTCCTTACCATGTGATGGCAAAATCATCTTACCGCGCACACTTTCGCATTCAGTTTTCTTTTTCCCGGATTGCCTTCCAGCTTCTTCAGCGCCGTAGGCTTCGGCTTTCTCCCTGGAAAGGAATATACAAGGGAAGCACTTAAACAGAGGATAGCAGAACGGGATAAAAATCCCCGGAGAACCATTAAAACTGTCAGGCCTCATAACCAGGATATCCTTAAAAGAACTGCCCCGAAAAGGACACTCATTGATACCTCTGACGAGAAATTTAAGAACAGTCCGGGACTTACCCACTGGGCCAATATCCAGAACCTCAAGACTGCTGCGGCTGCCTATGCAGAAGCCGGAAATATAACTGAACTCAGGAAAAAGATTGATGATAAAAACACGGAAGTAAATGCGGCGGAAACCGAGCTCGTTAGTACAGAAAAGCAGCTTAAGGAGCTTAAGGAAATCCAGCACTTTCTCAATGATTATAAGGAGAACCGGCCTTACAAGATACGGTATGAAAAGTCCAAAGATCCTGACCGGTATTTAAGGATGCATGAGATGCAGCTCATCCTTTTTGACGGTGCGAAAAACTGGCTTCAGAACAAGGGGATCCAGCCAAACATCTCAGAACTTGAACAGGTAAATAATGACATAAAAGCCCTTGAAAAGAAAGAGGCCGAACTTGAAAAGAAATGTAGTGAAGGCAGGAAATCCGTCCGCGATCTCGAACAGAAATACCGTAATATCACCCAGTATCTCGGGATTGATAAGGAGCAGGATACCATTAAGAAGGAGCCGGTGAGATCTTCCGTAAAACAGAAAGAATAATTAAAAATCCCAGAAACCCGTTCCTGTTTCAGGATCATATTTTCGTCTGATGATCCCGCCAACCACGGGTCTGAGCTCGATCTCTGCCGTATATAAAACCACAACCGACTTTATATGCCCTGCATCCATATGGTGCTCATTGTTTTCGGCCTTTCGTCGTTTATAGTGGGTAAACCCACTATAAACGACGAAAGGCCATTATCGGTTCATCTTCGCCATGGAAGACAGCGTCGGAATGTGCATAGGACATACCTCCATGCAGGAAAGAGCTTTTGAGCAGCTGTTTGCAAAATGCCCGGCGTAA
>Ga0256407_10009760_pt1 | contig 13641 bp, 6 predicted proteins | sample RumenRJG_04DNA_FD_193489 | JGI IMG/M metagenome (GOLD analysis project Ga0256407, IMG submission 193489) | Bovine rumen microbial communities from Lethbridge, Alberta, Canada - RJG_04 | ecosystem: Host-associated > Mammals > Digestive system > Stomach > Rumen | place: Canada: Alberta | collected... | reverse complement strand
CACGTACATCCTGGATAAACTTCTTCAGATACCAGCCAAAGGAAAACACCACTTCGTATGAGCCAACCAGAGTATTGCTCTTCAGCTTCTGGTCGATGACATTCTGTTTCGTTAAGTCCTCCTTTGCAGCCTGCATGCGATAAACATGGCAGGTATCATCGGCTGTGGCTATGGCTCCACGATACTTTGGTTTGTCGATAGGACTGATATCGTTATGTCCGAACTGTATCAGCACGAAGTCACCTGGTTTCAGACTGTTATACACTTTCTCCCATCGGCCCTCATTAAGATAAGATCTGCAACTGCGACCTGCCATTGCTGCATTAACGATGTCTATTTTAATCTCGTCAAAGACAGTGTTAGCCACAGATCCCCAACCCCACATGTCGTCTTCATCCTTATCCTTATTCTTAACGGTACTGTCGCCAGTAATGAATACCACAGGCTTACCATCAGTACGAGTGATGTCATATACGGGCAACTCCACATTACGCATCATAGCTTTCAAAGGATTAAGTGCTGGATTATGGCTTGCCATAAGTCCTTCTGCAGCAGAACGGGCATTCATCATAGCTCCGAACCTGCTTGTATGAATCTTGTCCAGGAAGAAGTGGTAATCAGTCTTCCAAGATCCATACTTATCGAGTTTCTGTGCAGATATTTCATTGAGGTCTATAAATGGTACCCCTTCTTCTGCAGCTACCTGCATCTGCCACTGAGTGTGAGGCTTACGGATAATCTTGCCTTTTTCATCGTAGGCATTACGAGGTGTCAGAGACATCAGGATAGGATAACCTCCCTGAACCCTTACATCATTAATGTATTTACGCATATAGCCTCCATAGGTATATACCGTCTCATGCTCACCGGTCTCCTTGATAACGACATCAAGGGTTTCATCACCAACGCCGGGGATACTTGCCCTCGCACGCCCCTCGTCGTATGGACCGTTATCGTTATGCCCGATAGAGATAATCACCCAGTCACCGGGACGGATAGCTTGCTTTATCGGTTGCCAAAGTTTATTATAAAAGGTACGGCTGCTCATACCGCCAAGAGCCTGATTCTCAACAGTAATCTTTGTTGGGTCGAAATATTCGTGGGCATAGTATCCCCAACCCCACTGACCGTTATTACCATTACCCAGTGTACCGGTGCGCATGGTAGAATTGCCTATCAGGAACAATACAGGGTTGTTACCTACCCTGCTCGACCCGGGAACAGGTCGTGCCGTCAACGCCTTTGCAATACTGTCGGGAGTATTATCAACTACACCATTGACATCCTTAGGAGCCTCTGCCACCTGTGCCTGTGCGCTGAGTACCACAGAAGTCAACAATAAAAACAATATTCTTTTCATCTTTTCTATTTAAATTTCTTCATTAAATGGAGCTGCGTTTACACAACGGAGGTTCTTTTCTAACTGTGCCGTAGAACTAGCACCCACCAACACAGAAGTTACCCCCTTCTGATGCAGAATCCAAGCCAAGGCCATCTCTGCAAGTGTCTCACCACGACTTTGAGCCACCTCATTATAGTCACGCAGTTTCTGAAGCAGATCAGGTGTAAGCATCGATTCCTTCAAGAACTTACCCTTCGACATGCGTGAGTCTTCAGGTATACCGTTAAGATAACGATCTGTCAACAATCCCTGTGCAAGTGGCGAGAATGAGATAAAGCCAATACCTTCTTCTGCACAGAAGTCTAAGATACCCTCCTCCTGTGGTTCACGATCAAGCATATTCAATCGTCCCTGATAGATAAGCAGAGGGACATCACGCTCTTTCAGATATTTTGCAGCAAAACGTGTAGCATCCAGTGGCCAACGAGAGATTCCTATATAAAGAGCCTTGCCTTGACGTACTATATCCACAAGTGCCTGGAGGGTCTCCTCCAACGGTGTTTTCGGGTCATAACGGTGGCTATAGAACAGGTCTACATAGTCAATCTTCATACGCTTCAGGCTCTGGTCGAGACTTGCTATCAGATATTTCCTTGAGCCCCAGTTGCCATAAGGTCCAGGCCACATGTCGTATCCGGCTTTTGAAGAGATAAAGAGTTCATCGCGATATGGACGAAAATCCTCATCCATCAGTTGTCCCATTGTCTCTTCAGCCGAGCCATAAACCGGTCCGTAATTATTAGCCAAATCGAAATGGGTAACACCATGATCAAATGCATAATGGGTTATCTCGCGACTTCGTTCATATGGGTCAATACTACCAAAGTTATGCCAAAATCCGAGACTTACCTTCGGCAACAACACTCCTGAACGTCCACAACGCTCATATTGCATTCCATTGTCATAGCGACTTTTGTCTGCAAAGTAATTTTCCTTCATCTTTCACATCAGTTTTAGTAAATCGATGCAAAGATACACATTTTATCTGTATTATAGTTCATCTATAATACGAAAAATAGGATAATTGTTCAAATCCAGTACTATCCTACAGATAACTTCTATTCGATATTAAAGAGTTTTATGAAACCCGTCATGGTGAGGACCTTTTGGACCTCACCTTTTACGTTTTTTAACACTAACTTACCACCTTTGGCAGCACTTTCCTTTCTCAGTTTAAGCATTCCTCGCAAAGCAAGACTGCATACATATTCCAGATCATTACAGTCAAGCACCACCTGCTTATCGAGGTGTTCCTCAAGCGGTTTGATATCTTCTAGAAACTGTGAAGCCTCGTTTGTATCAAGCCATCCATAGAGAGTGGCTACATAGATACCGTTTTGTTCTTTAATCTCAATATTCATAATGTTATGGGTTTAGCGGGGTTAAAGGATAGATAATATTAACAATAAGTATGTTGGCTGCCAGAATGATGAAATTCATCAACAGGCCTATGCGCATAAAATCACTGAATCGATAGCCTCCAGGGCCATACACAAGCATGTGGGTAGGCGAACCGATAGGTGTCGCGAAACTACTGCTAACGCTGACCATCAGAGCTATAAGGAATGGATATGGCTCATAGCCAAGTTTCTCTGCAGCCTGATACATGATTGGGAAGAACATCGCTCCTGCTGCCGTGTTAGAGATAAACTCAGTGATAAATGTTCCCACCAGACAGATTGCTGTCATCACCACAATAGGATTAGTGCCGCATACATCGAGGATGCCAAATGCCAGGCGTTCGGCAATACCCGTTTTCTGGATGGCGACGCCCAACACAACCGAACCAGCAAATACCATAAGTATCTCCCAGTTAATGGCTTTCATGGCCTGATCCACATTGCAGCACTTAAATATAAGCATAGCCATCGCAGCGAGGAAGGCGCACTGCAGAAGTGGTATGACATTAAGAGCTGATAGAACCACCATCGCAATCATGATTGTTGTAGAGATAAGCGTTTTCTTTCCAATATTTGGCACCTGGGCAGAGTCAAAGAACTGCAGCTGTGAGGACAAGCGCTCTGTGTGAATATTTACATTCGGTGGACATTCGAGGAGCAGGGTGTCACCTGCCTGTAGTATAACCTCATGTGGTGACTCGTCGATACGCTTACCTTTGCGGGCAACAGCTACGAGAATCATGTTATTCTCTTTTTCGAACGAACTGCCACCTATTTTTTTGTTGATCAGGCTGCTACCGAAGTTTACATAAGCCGTACGTAACTGACGGTCATTGTCTATCTCGCTCATTGTAAACACATGGTGATCTGCATTAACCAGCCCATGACTCTTCTTCAGATCGAGAATCTCATCAATCTGTCCTGCAAACACAAGACGGTCACCACCCATAATAATTTCATCATCCGGAACAGGAGAGGTGACATCGTCATAGTGCAGGATCTCTATCAGACTACCTCCGCGTACATCCTTCAATCCAGCCTCAGCGATGGTCTTGCCTATGTTGTTATTGTCGGATGGCACCAGTAACTCAACAGTATAGTCTGATGTTGACTCAAAGGCTGCCTCAGGTGCCTTGCGATCTGGCAACAGCTTACGCATGGCAATTATTGAAAGCACACCTATAAACAGACAGAAGAGACCTGGGATAGTAGTAGCCAACACGTTCATGGCTATGCCGGTATGTTCGGCGTAAAGACCTGAAATAATCAAGTTCGGTGGTGTTCCTATAAGGGTACAAACGCCTCCCATTCCAGAAGCGTAACTCAGTGGGATGAGCAACTTTGAGGGTGATACATTCAGTTTCTTCGACCACATCTTTACGATACCCACAAAGAGAGCCACTACTGTGGTATTACTCAGGAACGAACTGAGTGCTGCCACAGGAAGCATCAGTCGGATAACAGCTTTCGAATATGAATTTGGCTGTCCTAACAGATGTTTAACTATCCACTGCAAGACACCGGTGTGCGTAAGACCAGCAACTACGACGAAGAGAACACCAATGATTACTACTGACGTAGAACTGAAGCCCGAGAAAGCCTCTTTGGCATTAAGCACCCCAGTAACGAAGAGGATAGAGATGGCTCCGAGGAAAACAAGGTCGGCACGGAGCTTGGTGAACAACAATACGGTGAACATTGTGAGCACCGTAGCAATGGTAATCCATGCATAGAGGTTAAAACCCCAGAAAATGATTGATTCCATAAGCATTTATCAATTAAATGTATTCAAATTCTTTGTTAGAACCAGTCGGTTATAGCCGTCGGAAGTACGCTGATACTCTACTGTATCCATAATGGTGCGCACCAGATGGATGCCGAGGCCTCCTATAGCACGTTCGTCAAGTTCGGCATCAATGTCGACCTCCTCGTGCTGGGTGGGGTCAAAGGCTGCTCCATGGTCCTTGATTACCAATATCAACACATCGTCTTTAACGTCGGCTGTCACTTCCACATGACCTCGCATACCTTTCGGATAGGCATAGTTGATAACATTGGCCACCCATTCCTCAAGGGCGAGGTTCAGGGTCTTGGCGGTTTCGTCGTCGATACCATGCTCACGACAGACGGAGAAGAAGAAGGCACGCATACGAGCTACTTCCGTCATCTCGTTCTTCATGATGAGTCGACGCGAAGGGTCAACACCTGGCTCCTGAGCCGTACCGTGTCGGAGAAACAGCATCGTAAGGTCATCACTCTGTTCTGTACCATCAGCAAACACGCTGACATGCTGCTTCAGAAAGTCGATAACCTCGATGGCTGAAGCCTTACTGTTTTTCTCAACGTCGTGGAGCACACGCTGCTCGCCAAAGAGTTTTCGGCTGCCGTCGTTAGAGAAGTACGTAGCTTCCGTCAGTCCGTCAGTATAGAGAAGCAGCGCACTACCTGGAGGGAAGTCTACTTGCTGCTCATCGTAGTTATAGCGATCCTCAACGCCTATGGGAAGGTTTGTCTCCACTTCTAAAAGACTGCATTCTCCCTCTGTTGTAATCATCACAGGGGCATTGTGTGCTGCATTACAATAAGTGAGGTAGTGGGTCTTCATGTCAAGCACACCCACAAAAACAGTCACAAAGACGTAAGAATCGTTAGTAGAGGCAATAGCGTGGTTCATCTCACGCACAATGTTGGCTGCACTCTGGTAGTTGCCCGCGAGGTTACGGAACAGCGTTCGCGTTACAGCCATATAGAGTGATGCCGGTACGCCCTTGCCAGCCACATCGCCTATGATAAAGAAGAGCTCATCGCCCTCGATGATAAAGTCGTAGAGGTCGCCACCTACTTCCTTTGCAGGGGTCATCGAGGCAAAGAGGTCGAGGTCCTGTCGCTGGGGGAAGGATGTGGGAATCATACCCATCTGGATGTCGTGGGCTATTTTCAGCTCACTCTGTAGCCGCTCCTTACTGGCGGTAGTTGTCTGCAACTCATTGATATGCCTTTTCAGTGAATGGAGCATATATTCAAACGAGTTCCGTAACTGCAAAAGTTCATCCTCAGAATGTATCACAGGTAATGGTGTATCGAGATTTCCCTCTGCTATACTTACAGCAGAATCGGTAAACTCTTTCAACGGCTTCACCATCTGATATATCGCTCTTGTACAGAATATGAACAGCGATGACAGACCTATGATAAACACTATAGCGCCGTATTTCACTATCTGGTGAGTCAACGGCAGTGTCATACTGTCGCCTGTAAAGTAAAAAAACAAGGCTACAGCCACTAAGAATAAGGTTGCTGCTATACCCATGATCCTAAAACTGAGTCTTGCAGCAAACGACTTCTGGTACGCGAGGTCGTACTTGTATTCGAAGTTCGGATTCTCTACCAAGGTCTGTTTTTTGTTTAATATTCTGTCTGCAAAGATAGTATTTTTATCATATAAAAACAATTTTCTACGGAGATTTTTCACTTTCTCCGTAGAAAAAACTATAAAATAAGGTCACTTGTACAAGTAAGAGACCAGAATCGTACAAATCAGATCTCTATGAGTTTGCCGTATGCAGAAGCTGAACGAGAAGAAGCAACGCTTCATGGAGGAGATGGTGATCTGAGAACTTCACACCACCCTCCTGCATGTAAGGCATGTGGCAGTTGACGCAGGCAGCAGGATCGTCACCTACAAAATAAGTATGTGCGCGAAGTAGATACATAAACAATCCGCCCAAGCCAACGATGACGCCTGCGAAGACAAGAAGTCCAACTTTTTGCCTGTATGAAAACAGCTCTTTCCAAACTAATATTTCTTTTAAGTTTATAAGTAGATCACCCAAAAAGCATGAATACCAACTTCGATTTCAAAGACAAATAGAACTATTTTACCATTATTTGAATAAAAATTATAAGATAATTATTAAAAAGGGCATACCTTTGCAACTGTAAAAACCAATCAGACTTATGATAAGAAAAGAACTGGCAATAATCCTTTTTGTAATAGTATGTCTGGGAGCACAGGCTCAGTCAGGACTCAACAAACGACAGTTTGCTAAGTACTGGCAGGTGGAGTCCGAATCTCCCGAATACAGAGTAACTTTTCTTGGCGACACCTGTGAGATTCTGTCTCCTAAAGGACTAACCCTCTGGCGCAAGGAAAAGATGAAGAAAGGCATGACGGTGGAATACGATGCCTGTGTGATGGATAAAGGTAAGCCAGGAGACCGTCTTAGTGATATGAACGCCTTCTGGATGGCATCAGATTCTCATGCGAAGGATATATGGACAAGAGCAAAATGGAGAAACGGGATTTTCCTTAGATGTTACACGTTGCAGATGTATTATCTGGGTTATGGTGGCAACCATAACGCCACTACACGATTCCGTAGATACGACGGTGATGAGACTGCCGTTGATAACATCAACAACCGACCAGCTATCTTAAAAGAATACACTGACAAGGCTCATCTGCTGAAACCAAACAAATGGTATCACATTAAGATAGAGAGTACCATCGAAGGCCGTACTAGATTCTATATCGATAGAGAATGCATCGTGGATTATCTTGATCCACAACCATTAGAGAGCGGATGGTTCGGATTCAGGACAACACTCTCAAGAACAAGAATTACAGACTTTAAGTCTTACGACACGCCTCACCACAACATTAATAAGGCAGACGTACCACTTCACTGGGTTGGTGGTACAAGCAACGGACCTGTATGCTTTGGTATCCCCTTTTCTGAGGGCGAGTTAAAGGACGTTTCTCTGCTCGCCTTATCCAATAATATACCTACCGACGCCTGGGTGAATGCAAGATGGGCGGACGGTTCTGTAAAATGGGCCGGACTTGCTGCTGTGGTGCCTCAAGGAATCAAAGACATAAGTGTAAAACGCATCAAGCAAAGAACCAAATCTGCATCACCATGGGTATCATCCACCAATAATCAAATCATTGTTAATACAGGTAAAGTTGTTGTTTATCTGCCAAAGAAAGGCAATACACTTTTAGACAGCCTGTGTTTGACAGACAAACGCATCGGAGGTTCTGCATCATTGATAGCATCTGCTAATAATAACACATTCATTTCACAACTTAACAAGGTGGAAATAGAACAGAGTGGACAAGTCCGCACAGTGGTCAGGATGGAAGGTGTTCACCAAAGTAATGATAAATCATGGCTACCATTCACTGTAAGAATTTATTTCTATCGTGGCAGCGAACAGATACGCCTCGTACATACCTTTATATATAATGGTGACGAGCAAAAGGATATGATCGGCAGTCTGGGCGTACGAATGAATGTGCCCATGCGAGAGATGGTATATAATCGTCATATAGCCTTTGCTACAGATAATGGTATCTGGACAGAACCTGTCCAACCATTGGATGGACGAAGAATACTGATGATAGGCAATGACCGCAACCTACAGGCTGAACAGATGGAAGGCAGACGAATACCGGATTATGAGGCCTTCGACGAGAAGAACAGATTGTTGCTGGATCAGTGGGCAAAATGGGATGGTTTCAGGCTATCGCAACTGACAGATAATTCATGGTCTATTCGTAAAAGGGCTACTTCACAAAGTCCTTGGATAGGTACTCTTACAGGAACCCGGTCACCTGGTTTTGCCTTTGTGGGGGATGTAAGTGGAGGTTTAGGTGTCGAACTTAAGGATTTTTGGCAGTCATATCCTTCTACAATAGAGATTAATAAGGCCCGCAGTAGCGAGGCTGAGTTGAATCTGTGGCTATGGAGTCCTGAGTCAGAACCTATGAATCTGTGTCATTACGATACCATAGCGCATAACCTGAATGCAAGCTACGAGGATGTCCAGGAGGGTATGAGCACTCCATATGGTATTGCGAGGACCAGTGTCCTTAATATTATAGCATATGATAAATATCCAGGACAGCAAGTGCTCTCGACAGACATCCGTATTACAAGCAATGATGCCCGTCTCTTGCCTACCCCCGAATATCTTCACGAGAAACGGGCATTTGGTATATGGTCGTTACCAAAAGACTCATCCGATAAAGTTGAACAGCGCCTTGAGAGATATATAAAAGCCTATCAACATCATACCGAAAAGTACAAATGGTATGGTTTCTGGAACTACGGCGACATCATGCACACCTACGACAATGAACGACAGGAATGGCGATACGACGTAGGAGGGTTCGCATGGGACAATACAGAACTTGCCACCCCGATGTGGCTGTGGTATAACTTCCTCCGCACCGGACGACATGATATATGGCGTATGGCAGAAGCAATGACTCGTCATTGCAGCGAGGTTGACACATACCATATAGGTTCGTTTGCGCCATTGGGTAGTCGTCATAACGTCACACACTGGGGGTGTGGTGCCAAGGAGGCACGTATCAGTCAGGCGGCATTCAACAGATTCTACTATTACCTGACCAGCGACGAACGTACAGGTGACCTTATGCGAGAGCAGACTGATGCCGATACCCTACTCTATCACCTCGACCCTATGCGACTGGCTGAGCCTCGCAGTCAGTTTCCATGTAATGCTCCAGCCCGACTACGTATAGGTCCTGACTGGCTTGCCTATGCCGGCAACTGGATGACAGAGTGGGAACGTTTCGGAACAGAGAAATACAAGAATAAGATCCTGGTAGGACTTCAGTCTATCACCTCGTTACCAGACGGTATCTTTACTGGTAATCTGGCGAAAGGCTACGATCCTGCTACAGGACGTATCTCTTACGACGGAGATCCATCCATACGCTCTACCAATCATCTGATGACTATCATGGGAGGGTTCGAAGTGATGAACGAGTTGTTGCCGATGGCGGATGACAAAGCATTCAACAAGGTATGGCTCGACTTCGCACGCCGTTACAAGCAGATGGCCCGGGATATCCGCCATAGTGGTTTCCCTGTTCGCAGATTGGAGGCTTATGCAGCCTGGAAGGATCGTGACCCCCAGCGTACATCGAACGTCTGGGACGCATTATGGAAGCATGGTGACAGCACTTCTAACACCAACGATGCTGCCCTATGGAGTCTTGATGCCATATATATGCAAGAGGTTCTTTTGAAATAGCGAATAACAAAATAAACAACAAATGAAAATGAAACTACTTAGACCATTAATCCTACTGGCAGCGATATCCTTCAGTATTGCAGTGAATGCCGTAGAGCGCAAGAAGTACAACTTCAACAGTGAGTGGCGATTAGCCATTGGTGATTTTAAAGAGGCAGCAGAAGCTTCATTTGATGATAGCCAATGGCAACAAGTGACACTTCCCTATGCCTTCAACGGCGATGAGGCATTCAAAAAAGACATCGTTAATCTTACCGACACAATCGTATGGTATCGTAAGACTTTCGAGATAAAAGATTACAATCCGAAAGACCGAAAACATTTCATCGAGTTTGAAGGTATTCGTCAGGGAGCTGATTTCTATCTCAATGGACATAATCTCGGATTTAGTGAGAATGGTGTGATGGCCTGTGGCTTTGACCTGACACCTTATATTATAAAAGGTAAAAACGTGATTGCGGTACGTTGCGACAACAGTTGGCAGTATCGCTCACGAAAACATAACAGTCGCTATCAGTGGAATGACCGTAACTTCAATGCCAATTATGGAGGTATCCCTAAGAATGTGTATCTTCACGTTACGGATAGGCTCTATCAGACCCTGCCACTTTATTCAAACCTCGGCACAACGGGCACTTATATCTATGCCTCCGACTTTGACATCCCAAACCACAAAGCAGTGATTCACGCTGAATCTCAGGTAAAGAACGAGGATTCTACCCCCCGTTCATTTACGTTATTCGCCAAAGTTCTTGATGCAGAAGGTAAAGAGGTTGCTCATTTCAATGGCGACAGAATCACCATGCAACCAGGCGAGACACGTATCGTCAAAATTCAGGAAGAGGTTAAAGGTCTTCACTTCTGGTCATGGGGCTATGGTTATCTATATACTGTCAAGACATTGCTGAAGGCCGATAACGGTTCAAAGATTGATGATGTCATTACACGTACCGGTTTCCGCAAGACCAAGTTCGCTGATGGTAAGATCTGGCTCAACGACCGAGTGTTGATGATGCATGGATATGCACAGCGCACCTCTAACGAGTGGCCTGGTGTGGGTATCTCTGTCCCTGCATGGCTCAGTGATTACAGCAATGACTTGATGGTAAAGTCGAATGGCAATCTGGTGCGCTGGATGCATGTCACCCCGTGGAAACAGGATATCGAGTCGTGCGACCGTGTGGGACTGATTCAGGCCATGCCCGCCGGCGATGCAGAAAAGGATGTCACTGGTCCTCGCTGGGATCAGCGTACAGAACTGATGCGCGATGCCATCATCTACAACCGCAACAACCCCTCTATCCTCTTCTATGAGTGCGGCAACGAGAGCATAAGCCGTGAGCACATGTTGGAGATGAAAGCCATCCGCGATGAATATGACCCTAATGGCGGACGTGCCATAGGCTCTCGTGAGATGCTTGACATCAACGAAGCAGAATATGGCGGTGAGATGTTGTATATCAACAAGTCGAAGAAACACCCTATGTGGGCGATGGAATACTGTCGCGACGAGGGACTTCGTAAATATTGGGACGAATATAGCTATCCCTATCATAAGGAAGGCGATGGCCCGCTTTATCGCGGCAAACCGGCTACCGACTATAACCATAACATGGATCAGTTTGCCGTAGAGATGGTCCGTCGTTGGTACGACTATTGGATGGAACGTCCAGGAACAGGCACTCGTGTATCTTCCGGTGGTGTAAAGATAGTTTTCTCTGATACCAATACCCACCATCGTGGCGAGTCTAACTACCGTATGAGCGGTGTCACCGATGCTATGCGTATCCCAAAGGATGCTTTCTATGTTCACCAGGTGATGTGGAACGGATGGGTAGAGCCTGAGGCGACCCAAACCTATATCGTAGGGCATTGGAACTATAAGAAGGGAACTGTAAAACCCATATATGTAGTATCAACAGGCAACGAGGTAGAACTGTTCCTTAATGGAAAATCATTAGGCAAGGGCAAGCAGAGCTATCGCTATCTTTATACCTTCGATAACATAGCCTACGAGACTGGCACTCTTGAAGCTGTGGCTGATGATGGCAGTCGTTACAAACTCGAAACAGCCGGCGAACCCTATCAGCTGAAACTCACAGCCATAGAGAATCCCGAAGGCATGAAGGCCGATGGTGCCGACATGGCGCTCTTCGAAGTAGAGGTGTTAGACAAGCAGGGACGCCGTTGTCCTCTCGATGACCGAATGATCCACTTCGAACTCTGGGGCGAAGGAAAGTGGATAGGCGGCATAGGCACCAGAAACAACAAGGAGATGCAGCGTCCTGACGACAATCGTCCTGCCGGTTTGCTTGATGCCGCAGCAACAAAGAACGTTTCAGACAATTACGTAGGTGCTATGAACCTCCCTGTGGAGTGTGGCGTCAACCGTGTGCTTGTCCGCAGTACGGTAAACGCAGGTGACATCAACGTCTCCGCCTATGCCGAGGGTGTTAAGCCTGCATACATAACAGTGAATAGCGAAAAAGTGAATAGTGAAGAGTGTCTGCCACAATTGTCGTTGAAAGGACGCCTTGAGCGCGGTGAAACACCTCTTACCCCATCTTACACCGAAAAGGCGAAAGAAGTGAAAATCATATCTGCCAAGGCTGGTTATGAGTCAGACAATGCATCACGCAGCTTCGACGACAATGAACTGTCGGAATGGAAGAACGACGGTCGGCTCTCTACCGCATGGATCAAGTATCGTCTGGAGAAAAAGACTGTTATCGATGACATCTGTCTGAAACTCACTGGATGGCGTCTGCGCAGTTATCCTCTTGAGATCTACGCTGGCAAGACCCTCATCTGGAGCGGTGAAACAGAACGTAGTTTGGGGTACATTCACCTCAAGCCTACCAAACAGGTCAAGACCAACGAGATCACAATCCGTCTTAAAGGTGCCGGCAAGGACAAGGATGCCTTTGGAGGTATCGTGGAAGTTGCAGAGCCTGCCGCTGGCGAACTCGACCTCTTCAAGGCTAAGAACGGTGGCGAAACGAAGAGTGAGATACGAATAGTAGAGATAGAATTCCTTGAGAATCTAAAATAAAAAGCAGAAGTGATGGGCCTGGGCTCATCACTTCTCTTTTTTATACTGACTTGGTGACATACCGAAATGCTGTTTAAAGCATTTATTGAAATAAGAAGCATCTTCAATACCTACGCGATAGCTTATTTCTGAGATATTAAGTTCGCCTTCTTCTAATAACTGGGCTGCAAGACGCATGCGCTCTGCAATAAGCAACTTGTTAGGCGACTCACCTGTCAGTTCCTTCACCTTACCATAAAACTTGGTACGTCCCATCTTCATCATCTCTGCCATCTGGTCGACACTGAAGCTGGAATCGCTGATATGCTGGGCTATGATAGTATTTATCTTCTCCAACAGACGTTTATCTGCCTTTGAGGTTATAAGCAAAGTAGAATCAGCTTCTGCCTGTTGATTATCCGAATAATGGGGACTGGCTCCCTGACCCGTCGCTTCAGCAGGATCATGTGCCTGTCCACGTGATTCAGTTCTCCGGTTCCATTTTATCAGTTGAACGATACGAGCAATAAGGATATGGTAGTTACACGGCTTTACCATATAGTCATCAGCACCGGCTTCGTATCCTTTTATCTGATGTCGCTCATCGTCAAGGGCTGTAAGCATAATGATTGGGATATTTCGCAGAGTATCCTGTTGCCTGATCTTCTTAACGATATCATATCCACTCATATCCGGCAACATCACGTCACATACAAGCAATGACGGAGGTGATGCCAACA
>Ga0256407_10009757_pt1 | contig 13646 bp, 21 predicted proteins | sample RumenRJG_04DNA_FD_193489 | JGI IMG/M metagenome (GOLD analysis project Ga0256407, IMG submission 193489) | Bovine rumen microbial communities from Lethbridge, Alberta, Canada - RJG_04 | ecosystem: Host-associated > Mammals > Digestive system > Stomach > Rumen | place: Canada: Alberta... | reverse complement strand
TTACTTTTATTTTCATTACTTAGTTTACTAAAGAATCTATCTAATAAATTCAATTGATTGTTCTGTATACAACTAAATATGTTTGTAGCTATCTTACTAAATTTTTTACTCAATCTAACAATATTATCAATAGAATCATATTTAAAACCAAACAGCTCATTAATATAACTTTCATTACTATAATACTCTTCACTTAGATAATCAATCATTGTCCATACTGGATCTAACAGCAAATCATATATACTTCCATAGTAATAATTCTTTACACTATCCAATATAAGATTTCCTTCTGGAATACTCAATAACTTATCGGTATTTATTTTTGAATCCCATAATTTGTTCAAACTCTTCTTATCCAAAAGGTTTGAGTATTTAATAATATCCTGACTAGTTTTACTAAGATACCTACTACATTTAACTGCACTACTTAATTTAAAATTTGATTGAACATACTTAATTAAATGATTTTCGTAATTTTCACCCTTATCTTGTTTCACTTTAACTATATTATTAAGTTGTTCCTGTTTGTATAAACGATCATAGTTTAGTCTGTGGTCTGAGTAAACAAACCTTATTAATTCCTCCAACTCAGTATCAAAATATTCCGCTATTGTTTTACCTTCAAATCGCTTATCATTAAACACAGTTGTTTTCAAATAGCTATTAATTAGCTGAAGCATGGCATACCCTCATAAATCTTACCATTATTTTTCATCAAGTTAATTACTTTATAATAAAACGAATACAGGTCAATATATGCTTCTTTAAATGTTTCCATATCCCAAGTAGAGTACTTAACCATTTCTTCAAAATCCAAAGTAGCTTTAATCATATCTGGAGTGTATGTCTCACCTATAGCAGAAGTAAGGTTGATCAAATAACTTCTTGCAAATTCATACATAGGCACATTAATCACATCCATCAAATATCCAGAAGTATTACTCAATTTAACATCCTTAATATACTTATTTTCACCATACCAAAGTAAGAAATACACTTCTGTAAGAGCTTTAACTAGGTACTTGATATCATCACTCATCTCAACATTCAACTTACTAAAATTATAGAAAATGTTATCTTCTGAGTGATTTAGTGAAATATATTTGTCCAAAGTTCTAATCCCTGTAATCCCAATATCCTTTGGTAACAAAGACTTTGTAAAGATATCCATAAACATCTGACCATACTCTTTGAGTTCCGTATTATTGGCAAACATATCTGCACTATCTACCTGACTCATTTGTAATGCTTTATATACAATAGTAGTTACATCAGAAATATTAACTTCTGCATGAGTATCAAGGTATTTGTATGCTGAAGCAAATAATGATGCTCCATAAATAACAGAAGTTACTGGTATACCAATCATACCTCTATGATTCAATAGAGTTGGTAAAGCTTTAGGATCTAACAATCCCTTTTTAGCAATAGTATATACAAAAGACTTGTTTTTAGTTCGTCTATCAACATTAAATTTCTTAGCTAATCTATAAATAATTTTTTCATTATTTTCTTTTTCAACTAAGCATCTTCTAGTATTACTAACATCAATTACACTTCTATTCATCACTGGCTCAATCACCTGAACATCCTCTCCCTCTTTTGGAAACAACTTATCGATACTAATCGAATCAAAAGAATCCTTATCACTAACTTTTACACCAGTAGTTTCTTCAACTAATTGCTTAAACTTCTCTTCAGCTTCACTCTGTTTATTTTCAATTTCAAGACTATCTATATCTAATTCATCTCCTTTAGTCACTTTCTTTACATCAGGCTTCTTTTTCTCAATATCAATATTGTTTATTTCATTTTCAATATTAGTATAATCCACATCTGGTGCTTCAATATTACATGTCACTGGAAGTACCTTGTTACTCTGTGGCAAAGTTAATCTATCCAAAATAGATCTAAGTATTGAATTTGTACTTTCCAGAGTTTTTAATTGATTCTCAACATATCTATATTGCTTAGACTGTCTAAAAATAAAACTGTATATAGATGCATTTGCTGAAAACATACTAAGTAATGTGGCTAAAGACTTTATCTCTGCTTTAGTTAAATCGATTTCAATAGTATTATTAGTATTTTTAATAAATTTAGCTTTATACATCGGTATTTTTCTATGGTCTGTAATTGGTATAAGTTTTAAAGCAAGTTTATCTGTAAGTACTTTATTATATACAGGCTTATCAACATACTTTTGTGAAACATACCATCCATTACTTAAATTAGTTTTATTAAAATACTCTTTAATTGTATCTGGTTCTACATATAAAGATAGTATTGTTGAAAGCATAAATGCATTACTCATATTCAAAGCAATAGAAAAATTAGTTTGGTCTGCTATATTTACCATAGGATACACTTCTTCAATATGTGAGGTTTTATCATCCTCTTTAGCATAAATGCCAACCTGAACTGTTACTCTATTGCTAAATGTAAGGTTAAGTTTTCCTTCATCAAGGTCATACCATTTGAACATGTATACCACTCCCTTTAAGGGCGAGTATACCAGACAAAAAGAAAAGTGTCAAGACTGGACTAATAAAAAAGCCTACCCCCATAAAGGAAGTAGGCTTTTAAATTAATCGTTATATTCCTGAGGATAAATCATCACAGGTGGTTCTTCTACAGGATCTGTAATAATTAACTGCGCAATATATGCAGTACTTGTAGTCCATTCAACTTCAGTACTACCCTGTGCATCAAACTGACAAGACCAAGTAGATCTTCCATACTTTTCCAGATTCTCAAAATGACCCTTAACTTTTTCAGTTAACTCTTCAGTATCAACTGTAATGCCTTGGTCTTCTTCATAGGTAAGTGAATCACCACTTAAACTAAACTTATCACATTTCTCATTACTGAAATACTCAGAAATCTTACTAACAATATCACTTACTGAACTTAAATCATTATATACGGTAATGATATGTTTCCTAATACCAGTAGGTTCAATATCATTTGTAGTAACTCTCAAATTACTAAATTCTTTAGCATACTTATTAGATGTACTATCAGTAAGTGGATCTTCTAAGAATTTAACCATTCTTAATTTAAACTTAACAGGTGTTGACATATTTTATATTACCTCCAATAATATTATTCATCAAACTTCAATAGGAAGTTAGGATTAATTGCTTTAAAGGACAAGTAGTTATTTGTTTCAAACAATACTTGACCAGAGAAACCTTCAATAGGAATCATAATATCGTTCCCATTATTTGTTCTAGATTCTACCAAATCAGAAGGATCAAATAGTCTTACAACAATGCCTTCTCTTTGAATATTAGGATTAAGAAGAGATTTACTTTTAGAAAATTCAACCCATTCATCAGCTGTTTCTTTAAACTTAATAGGGTCAAAATATGGAACTCTTGTAATTTTAAAGTAGTTACAAAGCTGAGTTAAACTAATTTCTGTAAAGTGTCTTTGTGTATCAATATTAAAAGCATTGAAGAACATAATCATATAAGTATCAAGTTTATACTTATTGCTCTGAATACCAGGTCCAAGAAGTTCTCCTTGAAGAGCAATGTTACATTTATTTAGTTCACAGAACTTAGTAAGTTTTTCAATAAGATTATATCTATTAACAGCTTCTACATACTTATTACCATCATCAAGTGGTAGCTCCATATTTCTACTACAAATACCTACATGGTCATTATAGTAGTATATTGAAAGACTGGATCCGTCCACTTTTTCCGTATATGAAAAGTCATTATTCTGATTTCGGAAAAAGAATTCCAGATCAAAACTCTGAATTCTAGATTCATCAGTCTTAGGAATAATATCACTAGGAAATGGCTTTTTAGGGTCAGGCAAATTATAAAGTTTTTTAGCCAGTTTTCTAAAGTGATTAATAATGAATCCTCTAATAAACCCAGGAGTATGAGTATACAACCATCCTTTTTTATAGGAAGGATTAGGATTAACATCTACTTCAATTTCAGGTTCATATTTTTTGATCTTAAGAATAGCTGTAACATCATCACCAATAGAATATTTGGACTCATCTTTAGGAAGAATACTCATAGGGAAGATAATACCCTGAGAAATCTTACCTCTAAGTTTAATAGTTTTAACTCTATACTTTCTATCCTTCATAAACTCAAAGTTAGGATTATCCGAAGGGAGAATAGAATCAATTTCAACATAGATACATTTATCTCCTACCTTAAACTCATCTTTTTTAACTACACAGTGCCATCCAAGTACAGATGCATATTCAATCTTATCTGCACCCTCAATAGGCTCAATATTAATAATTGTTTGGATACTAGCGAGTTTTCTCATAGTAAGACCCTCCTATATAATATTATACCACCTATCAAAAGTAGTAACTTCAAATACATCAGCAGTAGTAATAACTTCTAAATATGGACCAAAGTGTTTAACATCCCAGGTATCTTCTGAGATTTTAACAGGCACATAAGAACAATATATTAGTGAATCTTTTATTCTAGATACATCTCTAATAGATATAACTTTATAATAGTCTTTTTTAAATTTTGGATGCTGATCTAACATAAGTCTTCTCCATTAAATAAAGTTAGACCATATTAAATGCCATAATACTACTGATAAAACTATCCATTTACTTAAGAATAATATACCTACACATAATAGTGCTAAGCATAAAATACTTTCAACATCGTCCCAATCTCGTCTATCCATTATCACAAACCTTTACAGTTACATTACACATTTCACAGAAATCATCATCAAATATTACCTTAATCATCTCATAAACTTCTTTAAAATCTAATCCACCTAAACCACAACCAACTTTAGGCATTCTAATAGTAAACTTCATATCGTCTTCAGGGCTTGTCTTCTCATACATCTCTTCCCAATTCCAAATATAATCTCTTAGACTGGTAAGTGATGCACTAATATACCAATACTTTGAAGGGTTACTCCAATGTAGCTTAGTTGGAAATAAAATTATGTTAACTCCTTCATGCTCAGTATTAAGCATAGCCACATTACCTATCCCAGCATCAATATCCTTTAACTTTTCTTTTTTAAACTCTTTAGGATATTTCTGTTTAAAAGCTAAAGCTAATCCTTTTCCCATAACATTCAAATTACAATTAATAGGATCTACTAACAACAAGTAATTATTCCAATTATAGTCATTTTCATTATAATCAAATATAGACTCTTTTATAACTTCAATCATAAGCATCCCCCTTAAAATATCTGTACAACTAAATTATATATCCCTAAATTATATATCCAATTATGATATATTCCCTTACTAAATTTTGAACAAGGCAATTTAACTGTAAAATCAAGATCTAATTCAGCATTAAAAACGAACGTTTCATACCTATAATTCATCATAATCGAAGCTTTTTTATCAAACAAAGCAATTTTTATATATTTCATATTCAAAAGTTCTGCGAACATTATAATACTCCTTTATACTATAAAAACTTTAATTATTGCAAAAAATAAACTACCACACCTGTAATCATATGTATCATTATTAACTTTAGAACAAGTACATATAGAAGCATTTTTAGGTATACAACTTTCATATAAGGACAATATATTAATAGGGCTATACAAAAATACTAGATCCAAGTTACTCGAACCTACAAAATAAATTTTATCAACTATTGACTTCAATTTAAATCACCCCATAATATATATGTCTATAGGCATATCTCCATAAGTACTACAAATATATCTATTACTTGGGTACATTTTACTTACAAACTCAACTCCTTTTACAGCTGAATCCCTGGGCATTATACATTCATATAAAATAAGTGGTTTGATTGTATCCGCTATAATAAACATATTAAGCTCTGTCTTCGAAAACATATGCATTTTCATATTTACCACCACATACTGGTAATAATTTTACCATAAATCTGAAATGCATAAGACTGGAGTATATTAACATAAGTCTCCTCTAAATAAGACCAGAACATATGATCAGGATCAACTTCATCCAGTACTTTATTTATAGACTCAAATGGATTTGTATAATACAGCACTTTACCATTCTCATCTTTAACAGGGTTATTATCCAAACCAACTTTATCCATTACCTCACACATAATCTTATCACTGGTTACTAACTCTTCAAATATATGCTGCCCCTGTTCTGCCTTAATAACTTTCTCCAAATAGTCAAGTATAATATCAATACATTCATACTGATAAAGATCTTTATATTCAATCAATACTATACTAGATTCATCCGTAAAAAACATAGAACTATTTTTATCATAATTTTCTTTAATTTCAGAAATATCTCTAAGAACAACTACAGGAATCTTTTTATATTTATGAAGACTTTCAATATCCTTCTCATCATCAGGATAAAGCTTAACCCACTTAGACGCTAAATCCTTATATCTCTTAACTCTTTCATACAAATATACAGTAGTTACCCAATCCAAAGAATATGTCTCATCATAATCCCAAAACCCATACTGCCAATAGTTTTTATAAGCCTTCCATCTTGATTTGATTTCATACTTAGCTGAATCATAAATATAAATTAAGGTTCTAACAAAGTTAAACTTACTACCAGAAACATTATACACTTCAAAAATATCACTATTCTCAGTATGATTCTTTTGATAGTTACTTTCTACGTTATCCTTAAAATCCTGCCACTCAATATCAAATACAATATCAAACAAACCTTTTGCTTCTTTAACTCTCTGTAGACTAAAATATCTTTTGATCTTCCAAAGTGTATGCTTAAAATCTTTCTGTGTCTTTGGAATCAAACCATCCTTAACAACTACCCCAATATCTTTCAACGCCTTATGATGATTAAAAATCATGTTTATCTCCTCCTTAAAATACAGCGACAGACTAAATAACAATTATATAATATACTTATAAAGATCGAGTTAATTATAGCACTTGACTTTTACTTTAAAATATTATATACTGCTTCTAAGAGGTTGTCAAGACCTTTATCCATTCAAAAGGAGCTGAGCTTTATGGATCAGAAATGTGAAACCTGTTTGTATTATTTTAATGGAAGCTGTAGAAGATACCCACCTAAATCTAATTTAAGCAGAGGCTTTACTAATTATGAAAATCCAATAGTTGAAGCTACAAGCTGGTGTGGAGAATACAAGAAAAAAGATGAGGTTACTTTGCTAAGAGAAGGCTAAAAGAAAAAGGAGACTCCTATGCGGGGTCCCCTTTTTTTTATTAACTAAATGCACCCGCCGCACATCCCGTGAATCCAATCCTGTTCCCTAATTTCATCATGGATAGCGGAAAGAAGTTCTTCCATTTCCTTTTCAGAAAACTTAAGACCAGTTTTCTGAATTGCTTCAGTTAACCAATCTTTATTCTCTTCCAACCACTTCTCTTTGGGAATACCGCAGTGAATGGTTTCCCAAATTTCCTCCCATCCACTATCACCCCCAAAGTGCCACTGGGGGTAATCCTTCTCGGTATTCATTTGAGAGGTCTTCTTATCCTCAGGAATATCCAGCTCAATACCATTAACCTTGATATTCCAAATTCCACAACAAAGCGCATAGGCTTTGCCATCCCAAAGAACATCCACAGTGTTGTTATTATTAAGAACAACCATATTACCTACCTCCTCCACCATTGCACATAAGTTTCCAAACATTCATCATTCCAAGTATCCAAAGAAAAGCATACTCTAGTACAACTCATATCTTCATGAAAAACAATATAAGTTGTCTTATCTTCACAATCGGTAATAACTACTTTCTTTGACTCATCATGATACTTAATAGCATACTCTCTCCCACAGAAAAGAATAGTTCTTTTTTCTCCTAACCGCATTGTATAGACTTGATCACAAATTAGCCTATACTGCTCCTTCTCTTTCATATAAAAAGAGAATCCAACTTTAATTGTTTTTTCCATTCAAATCCCTCCAATAAGATATGTTTAAAAACTAGTTCTCAAGGATAAGAACAATACAATAATATACATATGAATTATTGGGTTAAGAAAAAGAAAACACAAAACTCAACTACTATTTCAATCAATTACATTGATTCAATATACATGCAAATGAAAAGATAAAAACAAACTACAAAAATTCAAATAAAAATACTAAGACAAACCAAAGAAAAGAGGAGCAGGCAAGTGCTCCGATGTGCGCTCACTCCTCTTTTCAAGAAATCATTCTTCAGGATAAGGACACATGGATACGTGTCCATATTCCTTTAAAAAACTTTCAAAATCCTTTATACCTAATTCGTATCCATAAGTATCGGTATATTGACGCTTAATCATCTCTCTCACAATCCCTACAATAACCGGGTCTGTAATAAGATGAATTATATTATCCTTTTCCTGTCCGCTAATTGAATGAACCGCTACTGTAACTTTTCTATCATTGAAGTACCTAACCATAATTCTACTCGAAAAATCTGGACCACTGAAAGGCATATGAGTACTTTCATCCGACCGCTTTTGATTTTCTTCCCGGATTTTTTCCAAATACATGCTAAAAATATTCCAAGATCGAAAACCCTTGTATGTTGCACCATGTTCATGGTGGACCCATACATGTTCACTGATAATACCATTTCTACCTTTTGCCATTTTCAAACACCTCCATGTTAGGCATGGCTGCCTTAAGATATGACCTAATATTTCAAGGTCACTCCTATAATATATATACAACAAAAAACTAAGATTATACCAAAAGAAAAGAGGAGCAGGCTGGTGCTCCTGTTCGTCGATGAGCGGCTGATGCCCACCCCTCTTTTCTTATTAGAACCCGATAAGTTCGCAGTTTTCGGGTTCTCCAGTCAGCTGGTACCAGTCTTTTATTACTGGAGCAAATCCCCATTTCCAGTGGTACATTCTCCAGTAATTAAAAACTGGCACAAATCTCTCTCCATCTTTAGCCGATTTTCGGATATACGGCCTAAGTCTCTTCCACACCTCTTCCGTTGCCCCAGCTGGGAACTGATCAAGTGGTTCCCACATCCAATATAAGAAATCGCAGCCTTGATAATGTTCCCCACGGTGTTCCAAATAGATCGGATCACGTTTACTGCCCGTAATCCTAAGTCTGAGAGGGAAGTAGTAGTGGGGCAATCTGCAAAGATGCAGATACCTCTCAATGTTTAGAGCATCGTCACCATTTTTTAGCTCTTTAAGCGGGTAATAATATCTGGCTTGCACGATTTCCAGAAAAGTTTGCTTATGGCTAATCTTGATTTTTCCAGAATAGCCATAGCTTTTTTTGAGAGTCTTCAAATACATCTCCCAATGCCACGAAAACACTTCTTTACATTTCTGAAACAATTGATAATCGAATTTTGCCATTTTTAAACACCTCCTGATGTTGGGCATGGCTGCCTTAAGATATGACCTAATATTTCAAGGTCACTGCCAATATATACATACAAATTAAATAAAATTTATACTTTCAAAACTAAAACAAAAATGTACAAAATTGTATCATTACAATGTCATAGTCCCATAAAAATTACATATCCACATATGTGGAAAACTTTGTGGATAACTTTTACACATATACAAATACTTTACAAAGTTATCCACAATTATACTATACTGCTGCAATAACTGAAAATTCAGACAATTATTTTTCATAAGTTTTTTATTAAGTGCTCATCAATATCTACAATATATTTTACATTATAGGATAAGTACCATAATATACTTTTTCACATATCCACTTATACACAAGTTATCCACTACTTATCCACAATTTTTACTAAAATTACAATTAAGTAATTTCTAATTTACACAAGTTTTTTAATATAGTTATCCACTTATCCACAGTCCCTACTATATAATAAATAATAATATAGAGAGTAAGGAGTCGTCTTATAAAGACGACGACTCCTTACTCTCTTACTGAAAGAAAACTATTATTTTATTTTAAAGATTAAGAACGAGAATAAAAATAAAGCGAAAGCAAAATTTTTACTCTTGACAAATACATAAACCTGATTTAAAATCAACTCTGAAAGGAAAATTTTAATCCAGAATATAAATTTCATTGAAAAGGTCAAAAAGCTTACTTGGATGAGAACCATCCAACCTGACCAAACTGAACAACTCAATTATAAAAATTTCTTCGAAGAAATTATTTTTAAGTACTTGACAGAAATTTAAAATTATGTTTTAATCCAAAATAGCATCATAGAACTAATTACTTTAAATTTTTAAAAGGAAGTGTTTTAAAACATGACTGAATACAAACTTTTATTTGTAACAACTTCTTCTGGAGAAGAAAGTATTGGTACAGTTATTGATGAAACTCCTGAGTATTATATTTTTAAAAAGCCCAGGACTTTTATCAAACAACCTACCAGTCAGGGCATTGGGATTGCAATAGTTCCATTTATGTTAAGTGCATCACTTACACAGAAAGATTCTGATGTAAAAGTTTATAAAAGACATATTGTATGGACTATTGACGAAAAGGATATAGATCAGGGACTTTTAAATTCTTATACACAGGAAACAACTGGTTTGGCTGTTGCATCTTCAATGCCAAGTAAACCCAGTCTTTTAGTTACTAAATAAATGTTACCTTATAATGATCTACCTGTAGATTTATTTGAAAGTGATTTAACTAATTTTAATATAAAGGACCCTGATACTTTATACTCTAGAATCAAAAATAACTTACAGGCTTTAATTGATATTTATAGTGTATATGATCCATTTAATGGAGATATACCCAAATTAAGTACTATATTGAATGATATTTATGATCTACATGAAAACTGCAATTTAGATATACCGGAGGAGTATAATGAGTAGTAACTTTATATTTGCTCACATTTTCAATACAGATTTAAGTGCAAATAAGTCGTTTTATAAAGAACTATTTCATTCAATTGAATATACAGGTAAAAATCTAAGTTTTGCAGTAAACAGATTCGATTCTTTAGGTAATGAGATAAATAGTTTTTCTGGTAATTTTAATAATTTAATTAATAGATCGAGTAATAATACTTTTTTTAGTAATAGTGTTTTAATTGGTATAAACAACGAAGAAGTCTCCAACATAGACTTTAAAGATAACGTGTATTATATCCTTTTAAGTGGTAAACCTAAGCAATGGTATAGAGAAAATAGTTATACTGATATAACTGCACACGAACTTTTAAGTCAAATTATATTGTATACACAGGCACATAAAAACAATATAATGATGGGTTTGGATGAAGTATTAAAAAACACTACTGGTAATTTTAGTATTGCCCTATACATATCACCAAATAATGAACTATACTTTTTTACTTCAAATAAAACTCTATATGTGCATTCCAATGATGATTCAATTTGGTTGACAACAAATAGACCTACTGCTACTACAGAACTGGAATTAAGTTGTTCTACTAATATTGACAATAGAACAGTTTATTATAGTAAAGTAGATAGTAGATTTATATGGAAAAGAATTTACATAGATGATCCAATCAGTAAAGATATTAAGTATGATTTAACTTGTAATTATGATAGAAGTATTGAATCATTTATACTTCCATTTGTACTTAAAGACTTATACAGTCCGAATAAAATTAATATAAATGCAGATCTGTGTATAAATGAAGATCAATATGCGCGAGTTAAAGAAATGTTTAAAAATGAAGTTTTCAATGTAACTGAATATCCAATTAAAAAAGAGCTTTTGTTAGATGTTACTTTAAAAGACTATGCAATTAATTATGTTGACTATACTAATAACCAAATTGAAATTGATAAGTATGAAAACATAGTAACATATTTGAATGGTTCAAGATATATACCAGTTTTTAAGAATTTACAATCATATGAAATACTTCAATTAGGTTTATATTTGAATGTTCCTTTTAGTACTTTTGAAACTAATTGTAATCATCCTGTTAGGGATCAGTTTGGTAATTACATACTTTGTGGAGAATGTACATCCTGTAAGGAGTTATATACAAGATTTGCACAATTAGGTTATACGTATGATAATATGCCTATTAGATTTAGGAATTATACTGAACTTGATAAGATTAAGATAGTTAATATAGTACATAATAGTAATTTAAATGAAGAGCAATATCTTACTTTAAGAAGTAAAATTATAGGGGTGTTTGATTTTGACCAGCATTAAAACGTATGTATTAGACCCAATACATAAGGTATTTTTTGGTGTGTTTTCTATATTTGTAATACTATTGATGTCACCAATAATGGCTTTTATGATAGCGTATTTGTTTTTAGGAGATACAAGCTACTTAGAATACTTAAATCCAGATTTAAATTGGGATGAAATTACTGAGGGAGATGATCAACATAACTAGTGCAATATTTAGTGAAGCATTTCTATTTACAAGTCTAACGTTAACATATGTTTTAGGTTATAAAGCTTTTGCATCATTTGTAGATAGAAAAGGTAATTTTTTAATGCAGTTACAGTTATATTTGATTTCATTGTTCTTCCTAATTATATCTAGCTTTAATTTACCAGAAATTGATACATACCTTTATAGTATTTTATCAGTAATATATTTAGGTGTGTTGCCGTATTACACATCTCTTGAGGAGGTTATTACTTATGAAAAAGATCTTTACCACAATTGATAAGTATATTCCAGAGTTCTTTATCTTTATGCCGATGATTCTCTGGGTAATTTCATTCTTTACAGATAATCGAATTTTTGAGAATGCTTTTCTTCAATCATATTGGTGGATGTTCTTAGGCATTGCTCTTGCTGAGTTTGACATTATTTGGAAGAAGACTAAGAAATTTCTCTAAAAAGTACTTGACAAGATTTTAGAGTTATGATTTAATACTTCTCAGAAAGAGATTTTACCTCCAACCTGTGCCCTCCTTTCACGGTCATACGCCCTCCTTAAAATATACAGGAAGATTCTTTCTCTTGTAGATCTCTTTCAATCTTCCTTCTTAAAATTTAAGTTTAGGGTATTGACAGGGGAGAATTTATGTGTATAATGAGTTTTAGAAACAACACCTAATATGGTAAATTGGCCGAGTCAGGTTTAAGGCGCTTGTCTTGAAAACAAGTAGACCGAAAGGTCTCAGAGGTTCAAATCCTCTATTTACCGAACTTTACTTACTAAAGTAGTGTTAGTAAGAGTTTATAAACTTAGTATTTATTATATGAGGAGGAATTTGAACATGTTGAATTATGCATTTACTTGGCTTACTGCTGCTAAGAATACTGTAGCAGCCAATCCAGCCACCTCTTGTGCAGTATTTGTAGCTTTGCTTGTTGTTATTGTTGGCGTTGTGATTTATTTTAAGAGAGTTAAGTAAAAACTATCATTTGGAGGTTGAAGCAATATGACTACCGAGAAGATGACTATTCATAAGGCGCTTTGTGAGGTTAAACTTGCAGATAAGAAAATTATTCAGTACACTAATTTTAGTAATAAGTATGTGGCTGTAAATAATAATCCTGCTAATGATAACTTTAGAATTGATGGAATGTCAATTCAGGATTTTGGTTCTAAGGTAAGCAGTAATTATCAGGCAGTTACTGATCTGATTAGAAGAGTTGATGCTATTAAGGCTGCTATCAGTAAGTCTAATGCTGAAACCATCATTAATGTTGGTGGTAAGGAAATGACTGTTGCTGAAGCAATTTATCAGATGAAGTATGGGCTTAAGACTAAGAAAATGCTTC
>Ga0256407_10009756_pt1 | contig 13647 bp, 11 predicted proteins | sample RumenRJG_04DNA_FD_193489 | JGI IMG/M metagenome (GOLD analysis project Ga0256407, IMG submission 193489) | Bovine rumen microbial communities from Lethbridge, Alberta, Canada - RJG_04 | ecosystem: Host-associated > Mammals > Digestive system > Stomach > Rumen | place: Canada: Alberta... | reverse complement strand
CATCCCCATTTTTTTGTAAATTAAATCTAAATTTTATTTTTTTAAATTTCAAAAAATATAGTCAAAACAAAGAAAAAATCTAAAAAAAATAAATGAGAAATAAATTAAAAAATATATTAATTAATTCATATATATAAATAATAAAATTTTATAAACAATATAAATAAAAATTTAATTACAATATAAATATAAAATTAAAAAAAATCTAATAAAAAAATGAACAAACTTATATTTTTAATTTTAACAATGTTAATAATAAGCATTAAATCTGCTGACCAAGCATCTATAGAGTGTGTTTCTACTGGAAGAGGAGTTTATAAATGTCATTTTTATACAAGAAGTAGATGTTGTTATATTAGTGATTGGTGCAATATGGATAAAAAACTTCATGAATGTAATATTTCTGATATTTTGTTAGAAAGAAAACTTGCACTTGAACATTTAATAAAAAAGGAACAATGGAAATATGATAAAAAAAAATAATTAGAATATAATTTATCTTTATAAACATTTTTATTTTTAATATTTAGATTTTATTGATGATTATTTAATTCAAATTCATTATTTTTAATTATTTTTATATTTCAATTAGATAATATATTTTTTTTGAATGAAAAATTTGTTTTTTCAATTTTTTTATCATCCTTAATTTTGAATAATATAGAAAAATTTTATGAATTAATAATTGATTTTTCTCAAGTATCAAGAATTTGATATTGAGAATTTTATTTTTTGAAAGGAAAATATTATTTCTATAGAAGAATATTTAAAATTTAGAATATAAAATTATTTTTGAAAAATGTAATTATTGTGAAACTTTTCATTTCTTTATAACTCTTTTTTATCTTTTTATGAAATATAAAAAAAATTTTTTTCTTTTATAAATAAAAATAGATATTATATAAATAATAAAAGTAAATAAATTTTAAAGATATTTTATTATTTAAATAAATGAATAATAATAAATTTTAGAAAATCCTATTTAAAAATTTTCATTTTATTTTTAATTAAAAAAATATTTTTTTGATTCAATGAATTTCATTAATCTCAAAAATAAATTTGTTATTCTTTTATTATTAAGTTATTTTTTTAATAAAAATATTAATTTATGATTACATTTAACAAAATATATTTTCCTCTTTTCATTTAATAATTTGTATAAAAAATCAATTTATATAAATTTTATAAATAAAATAAAATTTTTTTATTAATTTTTGTAGTAATATTTTATTAATGGATAGAAGAATAGGATTAACCCCTGTTAGGAAGAATTTAAATTTTAACCAATATCAAAATATTTATGTTGATGATAAATTAGTAAATTCATTTCAACAAGTTAAATTATCAATTCCTGAATCAAAAAATTATAGATTTCGATATATTAAAAATCCATCAAGTAAAAATGATAATGGAATGAATGATATGGTAAGAATACAAATTGAACAATTAAAATAAACTTATTAAAAAAAAAAATTACATTAAAAAACAAAAAATTACATATTTACATAAATAATAATTAATAATAAAAATATAAACCAAAAAATCATTTATTTCCAATATTTTAAAATTCTTTCCATTTCTAAAAAATCTGGTCTATTATCTTCATTAATATCAAGCATTAAACACAATAAATTAATAAAATGTTGACTATAATTTTTTTTTAAAAGATCAAAAATAAAACTTCTAACAACATTCATATTAATATATTTCCTAATTTTATATAAATAATTAATATTAAAAGTAGCAGCATATAAAATACATAAACCAAGAGAATAAACATCACTTTTAAATAAATTATGTTTAATATCAATTTGATTTGTCCTTAATCCATTATATAAAAGTGGACTCATATATAATTCAGTTCCTTTTAAAGTATTTCTATCATTACAAAATAAAATTTGTTTTGCTTCACCAAAATCTGCAAGTTTATATATTTTATTATTAAAAACTAAAATATTTTGTGGTTTAATATCTCTATGACTTATTCTTTTTCTTTGTAAAAATGATAATGCTGAACATAATTGTTTTAATATTAATATTAAATCTTCTTCTTTATAAAATTTTTTTTGAAGAGAATTATTTTTTATTTCTTTTTCCCAATCAGTAATACCAACTTCCATTAAAATATAAATTACATAAGTTGTTTTATCTAATTTATTTTTATATAATCCTAAAATTTTTATTATATTTGGATGAACTAATTTATTACAAAGATTATATTCTTTTATTAAATCTGATAATTCAATTTCATCTGATAAAATAATTTTTTTCATTGAATATAATTTTCCTTTTAAATCTTGAACTAAATAAATTTTACCAAAAGTGCCTTGACCAATTTGAGTTATTATTGTAAAATCATCAAAATTAAATTCATTTAATAAAAAATTATTTTTTTTTCTATTTAATTCTTCTGAATTTATTCTTGAATGAATTCTTTCTTGTTGACTTAATTCTTCTGAACTTATTCTTAAATGATTATTTTCTTTTGTATTTTCAATATTTAAAGATATTTTTTTTTTAAATATTTCTTCATTAGATAAAGGATTTTTTAAAGTAATTTTATTTTGGATTATTATTTTTTTTGAATTACTATGATTTATTTTTGATAAATTATTTTTTAATAATTTTGATTCTGTTTTTAAAGGAGATGAATTTTTTTCTTTTTCTTTATCATTATATATTAAATGTAATAAATCTTTAATTTTATTTTGTTCATTTTTAATTCCATTATTTTTAGGAAAAAAATTTATTTTTGATAATGAATTTAATTTAACATGTTTTATTTTTTTTATCTTTAATGGTGTTTCTAATTTTTCTACACTTCCTTTTCTACTTGTTAAATTATATTTATTTTGAAAAATTTGACTTTTTTGATTTTCTTCTCTTTCAGTAATACATCTTTCTTTTGATGGAGTTTTTATTTCTTTTTTTTGATTTAAAATATTTTTTAAATTTAATTTTAAATTTCCTTTTAAATTTTCATTAAGTAAATTATTTTTTATTTTTTTTTCATTTTTAATAAAAGTATTATCTTCATTATCTTTTATATTATCTTTTTCATTTTCTTCATTTTGATTTAAAGTTATTTTAGATACATTTTCATGATTTAATTTTGAATTAAAATTACTTGGAATATTTCTCATACTTTTAAAAAGTTTTTCATGTAATTCACTTAAACTACCAAAAGATAAAACATGATTAACATTCCTACTATGTTTATTAATAATTTTTTTTTTTAAATTATTAATATGATTATTATCATCAATAACAGAATCATTTTTTTTATTTTCATTATTATCTTCAATATCATTATTATCATTTTCATTTTTAATATCATTACTATCATTATTATTATCATTAATAATATTATTTTTATCAAAAATGTAAAATTTAGAACATTTAAATTTTATTTTACAACAAGGACAAAACCAAATAAATTTATCTAAAAAACTCATAACTTTACATTTAGAACATACAACAATATCTTTATTAGATAAAATTCCATGATATAAAATACCCTTACAACTATTTTTATGATTAAAATTAATTTTACTTAATTCACTTTCTTTATAACATTTACATTTCATTTCTTTAGGTTTCATAATTTTTTTATAAATTAAAGCATTTTTAACAGCTAAATTTAAAATTTTATATTCTAAAGGATTAAACACTTTTGCATAAGATTGAAATTCTTTTTTACAAACAATACATTTCCAAAAAATATCCATTGGATTTATTAAAAATTTACATTTTTTACAATATAAATTATTATTTTTTAAAAAGAATTTTTCACCACATTTTATACAACTCATTTGTTCACAAAATAATACATTACAATGATATTTTTCCCAAGTTGCAGGAGGTAAAATTTTATCTGATTGAGAAATAATTAAAGAATAAAATTCTTCTTTACAATGTTCACAATACATTAATATTGAATTTTCATAATAACACATTTTACAATTTGAACATGTTACATATAATATTTTATTTTTATTATATTGTTCTGTTATTATTATAAATTGACCTTTACATGTATGAATTGGTATTTTATTATAATTACAATGATTTATAAAATCAGATAAAAAAGTAACATTTTTTTTATTTTGATTATATTTTTTAATTGCATTATAACATGGATTATACATTTTTTTATAGATATCATTATAAAAATTTCTTTCTGCTTTATTTTTTATTATTTGGAAATCTTTATTATCATAAATGTCTTCATCAAAAATATCATTAAATATTAAATGCATTTTATTATAAAATTTTGTTAAAAAAATATCTTCATTTTCGTTTAAAATATTATCACAATTATCTATAAATTCTTTCTTATATTTTTCATATATTGAAAAATAATCAAATGACTTTGAAGATAAATTTTTTAATATATCTTGTTTATATTTTAGATTTCTCTCCATAATGTAAAAAAAAATTATTAAAAAATTTTTTTCATAATTAAAATTTAATTTTAAGCCTAATATGATTAATTTAAATATAAATAACTTCATTTAATATTACAAAAAAAATCATATTATTTTAAATATATTCAATTTTACAAAAAATATCATTCCTCTCTTCAATATTTTTTTTATATATTCGAGGTATAAAAATTTTAATTTTTAAAATATTAACTTCAAATAAAGAAATTTTTTTTTCATCTCCTGAAGTTTCGAATAAATGTTCAGTCAATTCTTTTTTACCTTGTAATTTTGCATATGTAATTTGACATTCTTTATGTTCATTTTTCCATTTTAATCCATTAACTTTATTATAAAAATCAATTATACATAAAGGATTTATAAAATTAATAAATGCATATCCTAAATTTTTTGGATTATTTTTACTCATTGGTAAATAAAATAAATCATAATTTCTATATATTTTTTTTTCATCAAATCCCATTGTTAAATCTATTTTTTTTATTAAATCATCTACTGAATATTTAATTGGAATATTCATTATTCTAACTGAGGTTCTTTTATCTTTTCCATTGATTATATTATCTATATTAATTGAATATTTTGAATTATCTTTATGAATTTCATTATTATTAATATTAGGAAAAATTAAATTATTATTATTTTTAATTAAATTATTATTTATTATAACTGTTTTAAATTTATTTATTACATTTTTTGAATTTTTAGTTGATTTTGGAAATGTTTTACATGAATTAAAATTATTTTGAGTTTGATTAATATTACCAAAAATTGGTGTAAATAAATTTGAAGGAATTTTATTAATTGGACTCATAATTTCATTTATATTATTATATTTTTTTATTGATTGCCAATTACTTTCTGAAAAACTTGATTCTTTTGTTGAAATTGAACCACTTAAATGTAAAGGAAATTTATGGTTAAAACTACCATATATTTTATTTCTATTATTTATATAATTAATTGTATTATTTAAATTTATTGTTTGATTCAATAAATTATTTTTATAATTATTTTCATTATCATTTAATTGATTTTCATTATTATTTTCTTCAGGTAATATAATTGATAAATTAGGCTTTTTTTGAATTGTTATATTTGTATTATTATTAAAGGATAATTGTTTTAAAAAATTAGGCTTATTATTTATCAAATTATTTTTTTGTAATATTAGATTATTTTGTTTTTTTTTTAAAGCATCTTTTAATTCATTTATATTATTTTCTTTTAATTTTTCTTCATTTTCTTTTTTTTTTTAAATAACATCCATAAATGGATCTGATTCTAATTGAATATTAGATAAATCTGAAAGAATTTGTTCTTCAGCTATTATATAATTAATTAATTTTTTATTCTAACTTTTATTTTCATTAATTGTAGTGTCAATATCTTTTTTTAAACTATTTTTTATTAATTTATTATATTTTTACTCCTCATAATCTTTACTTGCATCATAACTTGTTATATTACTTGATTTTGATTTTGCACTTGGAATTTTGTTTTGGTTTAATAAAGAAGAATTTGATTTTGTGTTCTTTAAATCAGACATTTTTAAATTATCAATTATTTTTATTGTTTTTTTTTTGTTAAAATTTTTTTATCTAATTTATTAATAAATAAATATAAATAAAAAAAATACTTTTAATTTTCATATATTTCATTTAATATAAATCAACAATTTTTTTCAAAATAGATAATTAGAAAAGAAAAATAACTATATTCAAAAAAATAAATAAATTATCAAAAACAATCATAAATCATTTTATAGAATCAAAATAAAAGAGAAATTTATAATATTTTAAAAATTAATTCGTTATATTTAATTTAAATATAATAAATTTTTAAATATTAAAATATCTATAAAATATAAATTAAATGGGGTTATGTAATACAACCAATTCATTAAAAAAAACAATATCAAATAAATCACAAGATAATTTAATACCATCAATTTCAGGTAATGAAACTGAATTTAAAACAACAATAGGTAAATTTTCAAATATAATATCTCCAGAAAAAGATTCAAATTATCTAAATAATTGTAAAAAAACTATTAATAATTTAAAATATCCAAGAGGAGATTTTATATTCAATAAAATATATGATTATGAATTAAAAAATAATGAAAATGATGATAATTTATCTCAAAAAGTTGAATTATTTATAAGTTTAATTGATGTACAAGATATTTCTTCAAATTATAATGTAAAAGTATATTTAAATAATAATAGTAATGATAAAAATTATCAATTTTTAAATCAAACTGAAGAAAATAATGGTTCAAAAATTTTATTTGGAACAACTATTATTTTCAATTTTTTTTTTGAAAAACAACAATCAATTCAATGTCATATTTATCAAGAAAAAGAATTAATATCAATAAAAGAATTTTGCATTCATTTATTTATGTCAAACAGAGATTTTCATTTAGATGATAAAATATATAATAAAGATACAAATGAATATGTAGGAAAAATAAATTTAGATTTAAAGAAAAGCTCAATAGATAAAAAATTTAATAATACAATATCAGAATTTTCAGAAATAAAAATAGAATTTAATGAATTTGATCAAGATGAAAGATTTTTCATATTAAAAAATTATAACGATGGAAAAAATTGGCGTGCATGTTATAAAAGTCGAGAATTTATTCCAATTAATAAAAGTTATACATATTTAAATTTAAAATTAGATACAAACATTTTATGTAAATCTGAAGACCAAAAAATTTTAATTGAAATATATAAAATATGGGAAACAATACCATCATCAATAGCATATTTTACATTAAAAAATATACAAAATCAAATATTAATATATAATAACTCAAAAAATAATAAAAGAATATTAGGTCAAATAATAATAAAACATAATTTAATTCCAAAAATTCGTTTTTTAGATTATTTAAAAGGAGGAATTGATATGAATTTAACAATAGCAATAGATTATTCAGAATCAAATGGTCTTCCAGATAATAAAAATTCTCTTCATTATGCATATGGAGAGAATGCAAATGATTATGAAAAAGCAATAAATTCCTGTGGTAAAATTTTAGCATTTTATGATAAAAATCAATTATTTCCTGTATATGGTTTTGGTGGAATTCCACCTAATGAAAAAGTAAGTAATGATTGTTTTAATATAAATTTAACTGATAATCCAAATATAAAAACAATTGATGAAGTAATTAAAATTTATAAAGAATCATTATTAAAAATTAAATTTAAAGGACCAACAAAATTTTCTCCTATTATTAATAAAGTTATGAATGATATTAAATTTATTATTGAAAATAAATCTATTAATTATTATGGAATTTTAATGATATTAACTGATGGTATTATTAATGATATGGAAGAAACTTTAAAATTAATTGTTGATTGTTCTTTTCTTCCTTTAAGTATTATTATTATTGGTATTGGAAATGCTAATTTTGATAATATGGAAATATTAGATGGTGATGAAATTCCTTTAACTGATTTTGATAAAAGAGTTAGTAAAAGAGATTTAGTTCAGTTTGTTCAGTATGAAAAATTTAAAGAAAAAAATGATAAAGAAGAACTTGCTGATGTTGTTTTGGAAGAAATTCCTAGACAAGTTGAAGAATATTATGCTTTGACTGGGAGTTTTAAATTTAAGAATAATAATAATTAATAATATTTGTTTCATATATTATATTTTTTATTAAAAGTATAGTTTTTTTTTAATATTAAAGATATAAATTATTTTAAAAGATAAAAATTATTTATAGTAATTTTATTTGTTATATATATTTTAATATTAGGAAATAATTTATTAATTCTAATTTGATTATTAAATTATAATTTAAAGGTAATTTTATATTGATTTATTAATTTATATTTAATTATATTATTTTTTATTTTTTCTCTATATATATTATAAACTAAATATTGCTTAAATAAATAATTAAAAAATTCATCTATACTTTATATTTAATTTAAAATTAAATTAAAATAAAAAAATTTAAAAAATACAATGCTAAAAAGTAAAAAATTTTGGTGTTACGAAATAAGTGAAAACTTTGACTTAACAGAAGAAATGTTTCAAAATTACAAAAGAAAAGGTAAATTTTACGAAGATGGATTATATTTTTATGAACAAATTGGTATAGGAGCACATCCAGCAATAAAAGCAACTCAAGGTAACATTCCATCAGTTATAACTTTCCAAAATGTATTAATCGACACAAATACAATAAAAATTTTATTTTATTTACTTCCATCATCAAAAGTTACATCATTAAGATTTTCATCAAATAAATTTAATTTACAAAATTTAGAATTTATGATAGAAAATTTATTCACAAAAGAAAATGGAATTAATACAATAATTTATGAATGGAATGATAAAATATTAATTGATAATAAAGAATATTCAATAAGTGATTTAAAATCAATTGAAGATGAAAATTTATTAAATGATTTGAAAAAAAGTCAAGATTTAATTTTATCTTTTTTAACAAGAATACCAAATAAATTAGAAGCATTATGTTTAAGAGGTGATTTAATTGGAGATGAAATGGCAAATAGAATTTTTGATGAATTAAAAAATAAAGATAATTCAATTAAAATATTAAATTTATTTAGAAATAATTTAACAAATGAATGTATAAAAAATTTTTGTGAAATGATTACTGTAAATAGTAAATTAGAAGATATTAATTTAGGTAGAAATTTTTTTAATGATGATTGTTTAGATTTAATTAAAGATAATTATGGAATTTTTCCTATGACACAAGAAGAAGTTGATGAATATGTTAAATTAGCAAAAGAAAGACAAGATATAATTAATAAAAATATTAAATTAAAAGCTTCTAAAAAACCTGAATTAGAAGTCCCTCATTTAGATGATATGAAAGAAATTGATGGAAAAAATTTTAGAGTTAAAAATGGAACTTTGAAAAAAATTAATTTTATTCAAAATTATTTTACACAAAAATCTTTTGATAATTTTAAAATACTTTTAGATGGAAATCAAGAATTGTGTTTGGCTATTGATTATAAAATATTTAATAAAGAACAAATTAATATTTTTACTGATTCGAATTTAAATTATTTTAATAGAGTTTATTTATCGAAATAAAATTAAAATAAAAATAATAAAATATATATTCAAAAAAAAATAATATTATTTATAAAAAAGAAAAATTCATTTTTTTATAATTTTAAAAAAAATGAAAGCAAATAAAATAGGAAATTATCGTTTTTTTAGAACATTAGGAGAAGGTTCTTTTGCAAAAGTAAAACGTAAAAAAATAAAATTTTAAAAAAAATATTTTTTAAAAAAAATATAGTGGGTGTACAAGAAATAATAAATCAAAAAATTGCAGCAAAAATTCTTCAAAAATCAGGAATAAAAGATAAAGATGTAGAAGATAAAGTAAAAAGAGAAATTCGTTTTAGTAAATATTTCCGTCATCCAAATATAATAAGATTATATGAAGTAATAGAAACATCATCAGACATAATTTTAATAATGGAATATGCACCTGGAGGTGAATTATTCGATATGATATGTCGTGGTAAAGTAAAAATAAAAAAATATAATAAAAAATAATATTTTATAGTTAAATGAAAATGAAGCAAGAAGAATTTTCCAACAAATAATATTTGGAGTAGAATATTTACATACACATAAAGTATCTCATAGAGATTTAAAACCAGAAAATATTTTATTAGATGAAAATAATAATGTGAAAATAGCAGATTTCGGTTTAAGTAATATAATGAGAGATGGAGTATTCCTTTATTCATTATGTGGATCACCAAATTATGCAGCACCAGAATTAATAAATGGTAGATTTTACAATGGAGCTTCAATTGATATTTGGTCATGTGGTGTTATATTATATACTTTATTAACTGGTTCACTCCCTTTTGATGAAAAACAAATACCAAAATTATATCAAAAAATAAGAGAATGTAAATATATTATACCACAAATTTTAAGTGAACCTGCTAAAGATTTAATTTTTAGAATGTTACAAAAAGATCCTATTAATAGAATTTCTATACCTGAGATTAAACAACATAAATGGTTTAATAATAAGTTAAATTTATATCAACTTATTGATAATTATCAATTTATTTATGGAAGTAGGAATCATGTTGATAAAGAAATTATACAAGATATGAAAAAATTGGAAAAAATTAATTTTGAAGGATTAAATGATGAAGAAATTGAAAAAGCTATTATTAATAAAGAAAAAAAAGAATTTTGTGTTATTTATGATTTTTTAGAAACTAAAAAAAATGAAAAATTAACAAGAGAAAGAACAACAAATTTAAAAAGTAAGAAAAAAAATTTTTTTTATTTTATAAATTTATTTTAATTAGATGATGTTAATTTCTTTAAAAGAATTCCCTTAACAAAAAAAACTGAAGATGTATTACAGAAATTAAAAGAAAAATTCCAACAAAAAAATATGGAAAATATAACTCAAGATAATATTCAAGATATACATCAAATAAAAAAAAAAGGAGATGAACTTTGGAGAGTTGGAATTATTTGTAAAAAAGATCCTTATTTTTTAGCTCAAGAAATATTAAAATGTTTAGAAAAAAATGGATATGAATGGAAAATTATTTCAAGTTCTTATAAAATTAAATGTAGGAAAAAAAGAAGTGAAAGTGATAAAGAAAATCCTAATGCTTTAAATGTTTTAATTCAAATTTTTAATACCGTTGATCCTAAAGAAAAAGATGAATATTTAATTGATTTACATAAATTAAATGGGGGGATTATGGAATTTTTGGAGTTTTCTAGTAACTTTTTATCTACTATTCAAAGTGAAAATTTAATTGTTTTAAAATAATTTTTAATTTTAAGTGTGATATTTAAATATGGTAATAAATTTAATTTGAGTTTTTATCATTTTTTTATTTTTTTTAAAAGATTATTTTCATATATTTAATATTTATATTTTTTATTTTTCTATATAATTTTTTTTTATATTTAATTTAATTACCTTAATTTTTTTTACTTTAATTCATTCCATAAAAAGACTCTTGGACCTCCTCTTGAATTTTTATTTCCAATATTATTATTATTAAAATTAATATTTTCTATTGAATATTTTGGTTTATAATTATTATTTAGTAAATTGTTATTATAATTATATTTATGAACATTATTATTTTGATTATTATTATTATTATTATGATTGTTAAAATTATATTTATTATAGTTATAATTATTATTATAATTATAATATTTTAATTGAATTGGAATATTATGATATTGTATATCATTTCCTATTCTTTGATATTCAATTTTACCATAAGTAATTTTTCTATTTGCATTATCATCTTTTTTTTTATATTGAAAAACTGGATAATTTTGTATATTAAAATAATTATAATTAGCAGAAGGAGGTCTTTTAAATAAATTTTTATTTTCATATTTCTTTAAATTCATTTCTAATAATCTACAATTTTTATTCATTTCTTTTAATTCTCTTTTTTTTTCATTTATTTCTCTTTCCTTTTTAATATATTCATCCATATAATTTCTATTACTTAAAACTTTATTACTACCATTATTGTTATTATCATTATTTTTTTGAAAATGAAAATAATTATAATTATTATTTCTTAATTGATTTATTCTTGATGCTTCTGATTGAGGTCTATAATTCATTAAATTATTTGATGGAAGTTTATTCACTGGAAATAAATTTATTTCTGTTGGTTTGATAGATGGATATATAATATTTTCATTTTTCATTCTTTCATTATTTTTCTCTATTTGAACTATTGGATTATCATTTTTAATTTCTTTATCATTTTTTCTATCATTTAAAATATTGTATTTTCGATTTTTATTTTCTTCGATAATATGATGTATTTTATTATAATATTGTGTAAAAATATCATCATCTTTTTTATATATATCATTATACAAATTATTATTTAAATTATTATTATAATTAATAGGCTCATTATTTTTTTGATGATTAATTTTATCATTTTTAATATCATTATTACCATTTTTAATATCATTATTATTCTGATTTATATTTTTTTGAATCTGATTTTCATTTTTATTTTCATTTTCTTCCATTTTCATAAGTGTTTGATAAAAAGTATGTTTAGCTGTTTCAAATTCATCATTTTTCATCATTTCCTCTTCTCTTCTTTGTTTTTCCAAATATCTCTTAGGTAAATTATTATTAATTTCCATCATATTTCTAGGAATTTTAATAGTCCCCATTAACAAAGCTTTATTATTTTCACATAAATCCTCTTCACAAAAATTCATTTCTTTCATTTTTTTTTTAACAATATCACTATTTAAAATCATTTTAATATTATATCTTTTATCAGGATTAACAACAATCATCATTTTTAACAAATTCCTCAAATCATCAGAATAAATTTTATTAATAGGATTATAGAATCCTTTAATAATATTATTAAATAATTCTCTAAAATTAGTTCCTCTAAAAGGAGGATGTAAAGTACAAATTTCATAAATAATACAACCAGCACTCCAAATATCACATTTAAAATCATAAGGATGATCTTTCCAAATTTCAGGTGGAGCATAATATGGAGTTCCAGTTTGAGTGTAAGCAATACCATTTTTTGATATTATTGAAACGTTTAAATCACCAATTTTTAAAGTACCATTTTTTAATAAGAATAAATTTGCTGATTTTAAATCTCTATGCATTATTCCATTTTCATGTAAATAATTTATTCCTTCTAATAATTGAATTATCCAATGCCAAATTGTTTTTTCTGAAAAAAATAATGATTTTTTTAAATTGTTTTTTATTTTTATTGATATGTCACCATCATCTGCATATTCCATTATTATGTTTAAAGTTTTGGAATTTTCATCAAAAAATGATTCTTTGTAACCTATTATGTTTTTATGAGATAATGATGCTAAAATACGAATTTCGTTTAAAGAATTTTTTTTGTCTTTTTCTTTTAGTTGAGATATTTTTATTTGCTTTAATGCATATATTTTTTTGTCTGATTTTCTTTGGACTTTGTGAACTGAACCAAATGAACCTTTTCCTAAGAGTTCTTTGAAGATAAAATCATTTAATGACATTTTTTTTTTTTTATTTTATAGTAGGTTTTTTTTTTTTTTTTTTTTTTTTTTTTTTTTTTTTATTTATTTTTTTTTTTTTTTTTTTATTTTTTTTTTTTTTTTTTTTTTTTTTTTTTTT
>Ga0256407_10009755_pt1 | contig 13648 bp, 8 predicted proteins | sample RumenRJG_04DNA_FD_193489 | JGI IMG/M metagenome (GOLD analysis project Ga0256407, IMG submission 193489) | Bovine rumen microbial communities from Lethbridge, Alberta, Canada - RJG_04 | ecosystem: Host-associated > Mammals > Digestive system > Stomach > Rumen | place: Canada: Alberta | collected... | reverse complement strand
TCTTTACCTTGCCGACCGCAACAATCTGATTATTCAGACAAAAAAGGGCGACTTTAAACACTTCAAAGACAAGCTAACTATCATCAAAAACAAGAAAATCGACAAGTCCTATGAAATTTATCTTGCATTATACCAAGGGCTTACGAATTATGACGAAGAAACAGACGCGTTCAGAAAATTCAGCCCAAACTTTTTTGATTTGATTATCGTTGATGAGTGCCACCGGGGTTCTGTTGATGAAGACAAGGCCTGGCATAAAATCCTCACGTATTTTTCAAGCGCAACTCAAATCGGTATGACCGCCACTCCAAAAGAAACAAAGGCACTTTCAAACATCGAATATTTTGGAGAGCCAATTTATACATATTCCCTCAAACAAGGAATTGACGACGGATTCCTAGCTCCTTACAAAGTTCTTCGCGTGGGAATGAATGTAGATTTGGAAGGCTACAGACCAGAACGCAACAAAACCGACATTGATGGAGAATTAATAGAAGACCGTCTTTACAACACAAAAGATTACGACCGAAACATAATCATAGATGAACGGACGGATTTGGTAGCGCGAAAGATAATGGAATATCTTAAAAACTCAAATCCCTACGACAAAACAATCGTGTTCTGCATCGACATAGAACATGCCGACAGAATGAAAAATGCCCTGCTCAATTATGCGCCGCGCGAAATAACTGCAAAAACAGACAAATACATAGTGCGAATCACAGGCGATGACAAGGATGCAAAAAACAATCTGGAAGATTTTATCAATCCCGAAAAGCCATTCCCAGTAATTGCCACAACCTCAAAACTGATGACGACAGGCACAGACGCAAAGACTTGCAAGCTGATTGTACTCGATTCAATTATAAACAGCCCTATTGAATTCAAGCAGATAATCGGCCGGGGAACAAGAGTTGAAGAAGATTTTGGAAAGTTATACTTCACAATCATAGATTTCCGTAATGCAACAGACCGATTCGCGGACAAGGATTTTGACGGCACTCCAGTCCGCATAAAAGAAGCGTCACAAGATGAAGAGCTTTCAGAACAGACCATAGATGAAGGTACTGAAGAAAGCCTTATTGACCCGGTAACAGGCAAAGAAATTGCATTCCCAGAATACCGCATTGGCGAGGAATTCGAAAGCCCTGCTGTAGCAGCACAAGACCCTCAGGAATATAAAAAACACAAGAAAGTCCGCATTGCCGGTGTTGATGTTCACATCCTTAGCGAACGCAAGGAATTTTTGGACGCAAACGGAAAACTGATAACCACAAGCCTCAAAGAATACTGCAAAACAGGAATCCTCACTTCTTACCGCTCACTCGATAATTTCTTGCAGACCTGGAACGACGCAGAAAAAAAGCGCGCCATTATAGAAGAGTTAGAAAACCAAGGAATCATCTTTGAAGAGCTGAAAGACGAAATAAAAAATGACCTGGATATTTTTGACCTTATCTGCCACATAGCCTGGGCTGCCCCGGCCCTCACAAGAAAAGAACGCGCCGAAAATGTCCGCAAACGAAACTACTGGACAAAATACGGCGACAAAGCCCGCACAGTTTTGAACGCCCTGTTAGACAAATACGCCCAAACCGGAATTGAAGAAATAGAAGATATGAAAGTTCTCACCGTAGACCCAATCAAAGGAATCGGAACCCCTGCAGAAATTGTAAATCTCTTCGGCGGCAAAGCGCAGTACCTTCAAGCAATCCGCGAACTCGAAGCAGAGATTTACAGCGCAGCGTAAATATACAGTCATTCCGAACTTGTTTCGGAATCTCATGTACCAAAAATCCAAAAAATTGCGCATGTTTCTTTTATATGTACCAAAATTGCAAAAAACAGTACATATCCCTTGTATTATGTACCAAAGTAGAGTATAATTGGGACATGACTGAATTACAAAAGCTTCCGATTGATTCTTCAAAAACGGAGACAATTAAGATTCTCAAAGCAGAAAACAAAGCTGTAAAAATGCTTGCCGAATTAAAGGGCTGCGCAAATCTTATTCCTAATCAATCAATTCTTATAAATGCAGTTGTACTTCAGGAATCAAAAGACAGCTCAGAAATAGAAAACATCATCACAACGAAAGATGATCTTTATAAGGCTGTATCAGAGACAGTAAAGAAAATTGACTCAGCTACAAAAGAAGTTATGTTCTACCGTGAAGCTTTGTACACAGGTTTTAATCAGCTTAAGGAACATGACTTTATTTCAATTAATGATATTGTTCAGATTCAAAAAGTTCTGGTTCAAAATGATGCAGGAATCCGAACCATGCCCGGAACAAAGCTTGTAAATGACACAACAAACGAAGTTGTTTATACACCGCCTCAGACAAAAGAAGATATAGATGAACTTTTAAAGAATTTTACAGAATATCTGAATGACGAAGACGATAGCCTTTCAAAGCTCGCCATTCTGCATTATCAGTTTGAAAGCATTCATCCATTTTATGACGGAAACGGAAGGACAGGCCGCATTGTAAATATTCTCTATTTGATTTTAAAGCATCACCTTGATGTTCCAATTTTGTATCTTAGTTCATACATAATTAAAAATAAAAACAGTTACTACAAGCTCTTGCAAAATGTACGCATAAACGAGGCCTGGGAAGATTGGATTATTTTTATTCTAAAGGGAATTGAAGAAACCGCAGCCGATACAATCCAGAAAGTAAAAGCCATAAAAAAACTTTTGGAAGATACTGTAGAAAAAGTAAAAACAGAAGCTCCAAAAATCTATTCAAAAGAATTAATAGAAACTCTTTTTGAAAATCCATATTGCAAAGTTGAATTCATTGTAAAGTCACTCGGAGTGGAACGTAAAGCCGCCTCAAGATATTTGCATCAGTTGGAAGATATTGGAATCCTAAAATGCATGAAAGTTGGAAAAGACAATCTGTTCATAAACATAGGCCTGATGGATTTGCTGAAGGAATAACATAATGAGCGAATGGAAAAAAGTAAAAATTGGTGACATATTCTCAATTGAAAAAGGTTCTTTGCAGAGTAGTAAATGTACACCAGGACAATATGATTTTATAACAGCTGCGACAGATTGGAAAACTCATAATTCTTATGACCATGAATGTGAGGCAATTGTTTATGCGGTTGCTGCTTCTGGTTCTTTAGGGCGAGCTCATTATGTCAACGGAAAATTTATAGCAAGTGATTTATGTTTCATTCTGACTGAAAAAGATAAAAATCAATATCCAATAAACTTTTTATTCTACCAGATTGTTTTTGAAATGCTTCGAGATGAAATTGTTTCGAAAACAAAAACAGGAACTTCAAAAGAATCTATCAATCGTGGAAATTTTTCAAATTATGAAATTCCATATTTTCCAATAGAATTTCAATTAGCCAATTATCAGAAATTTGTTAATGCGAAGAATATAATTAAAAACTTGCTTAAAGAATCTGAAAAACAAAAAAACTACATAAAGCAACTTCGCCAGAACATTCTGCAGGAAGCCATAGAAGGAAAACTCACTGCCGACTGGCGCAAACAGAATCCAGTTCAAAGAGGTAATCCCGACTACGATGCAGAAGCATTGTTTGAACAGATTCAGAAAGAAAAATCTCAATGCAAATCTGAGAAATTGCAAGAGCCTTTGTTTTTTGAATTATTAAATATTCCACAAGAATGGAAATATCCAACCTTATTTGAAGTTACAAAACAGATTACTGATGGTACTCACTTAACTCCCAATTATGTAAATGATGGAGAAGTTTTTTTATCTGCTCAAAATGTGAAGCCATTTAAATTTATTCCAGAAATTCATAAATTTGTTTCAAAGAAAGATTTCGATATCTATCGTAATAATAGAACTCCTGAAAGAAATGATATCCTAATGGCTCGAGTTGGTGCGGGAATAGGAGAGGCTGCTGTTATAGATACAGATTTACAATTCGCCTTTTATGTAAGTTTGAGTTTAATAAAACCCTTTTCAAATTATTGTGATGTAAACTATTTATGTCTTGTATTAAATTCAACTTATGGAACAAAATATGCAAAGAATAATATTTCAAGTAATGGCTCATCAGCAGGAAATTACAATTTAGGGCACATAAGATCTCTGAAAATACCTCTTCCTCCTCTTGCAGAGCAAAGAGAAATAATTGCACGAGTTAAGGAACATTTACAAACTGTTTCAGATTTAGAAAATCAAATCACAGAACGTGAACAACTGACGAAACAACTTATGCAAAGCATATTAAAAGATGCATTTGAGGAGAATTGAAAAACATGAATTTATTCTTTTGGAAAAAAGAGCAAAAAAAAGATACTGAATTAAAATATGATGAAATAAAATTTGAGCATTTAGCACCCATTGATAATGTAGAAGATGTGGTTACTTTCAATGCGCTTGATTATGCACTATCACAAAATAATATTCGTAATATAGCTGTAACTGGAAATTATGGGTCTGGAAAAAGTTCTGTTCTACAAAGTTATATTAAACAAAGCAAAAAAAATAAATTTCTAAATATTTCTCTTGCTACTTTTGCCATAGAAGAAAAAGATGGACAGAATGGTACTTCTGATGATAAACTTCCAGAAACAACTATACAAAAAATTGAAAAAAGCATTTTACAACAAATTTTCTATAGAAAAGCTGGAAATAAATTTCCTTACTCTCGTTTTAATCGAATAAAAAGTTTAAGCGTTTGGCATAAAGTATGGATTGAATTTGGTATCATCTTTCTAATTCTTTTTCCAATAAAAATATTAAAAAATGATGTTTGGATAAAATTCAAAGAAGCTCTGACTATATCTTTCAATAAAGAAACTTGTAATTTTGTTTTTGGAGTAACTGGAAAAACATTTTTTTTAGCTGTGTTTTTTATTATTTCATTTCTTATTACTCTTTATAGTATCATTTCTATATTCAATAGGATTCGTCTTACAAAGTTTACTTTCCAAAAGGCAGAATTTGGGCTAGGCGATGTAAAAGAAGAATCTTTGCTAAACAAATATCTTGATGAAGTATTATATTTCTTTGAAGCAACAGAATACGATGTTGTTATTATTGAAGATTTAGATAGATTTAAGAATACGGAAATATTTATAAAACTAAGAGAACTAAATACCCTTCTAAATAATTATGAAAAGATAGAAAGACGAATAGTTTTTATTTATGCTTTGAGGGATGAAGTTTTTAAGGATAGCTCAAGAACTAAGTTTTTTGAATTCATAATCCCAGTAATTCCTGTTATTAATACTCAAAATTCAAGTGATAAATTACTTGAAGCTCAAGCAAAAAATTCTAACTCCGTATTAGCAAAATTAGATAAAAATTTTCTTCAAGATGTTGGATTGTATATTGATGATATGCGTTTGTTAAAAAACTGTATTAATGAATTTAAAATTTATGATAAAAAGATAAATGCTGATGATTACACGATTAAAAAGAATACAGAAGATAAGAAGAAAAAACAAGAAATATGTCATGACAGAAATAAGATATTCGCATTGATATTGTATAAGAATCTTTATCCAGAAGATTTTGCAAAACTTTCTTGCAATGAAGGTGAACTATATAGCATTTTCCATAAAAAAACAGAAATTTTAAAAGCCAAAATAGAAGAAGTTGAAAAAGAAATTATTCCTCTAGAACAAGAGATAATAGATATTAAAAAACAAATTGATATTGATATAAAAGAATTAAGGCTTATATATATTTCAAGAATATTCTCAAAGAAACAAGCTGATACATACATAAAAGATAATGTACAGGATTTTGTTACTGATGAGAAATTTTTAGACTTACGAAATAATACAACCTTCTCTGGTTACATATTATCAAGGAATACCTATCCTGGTAGTATGCAAGTAAAAACATTTACATATAATTTTTCAAATATTGAAAAAGAAATTAATTCTGACTATTCATATGATCAGCGTGAAATGTTTTTAACTGAATTAAAAAGAAATAAAATAAGAGAATTACAATCTATAATATCAGAAAAGAAAAACCTTATTGCAAATATAACACAAATGTCAATTTCAGAATTAATGAAAGAAATTCCTTCCGAAAAATTTATTAAAAATATAAGTAAACTTGATTCCGATTTTATTGTCTTTCTTTTACGAAATGGCTATATAGATGAAAACTATTTTGACTATATTTCATATTTTTATCCAGGAGCATTAAGTTCTAATGATAGAAACTTCTTATTATTGTTACAAAACTATCAACAACCACAACTTGATTTGCAATTAAATAATATAGAAAATGTCCTAAGAAGAATTAAGAATAGTGAATGGGCTCTGCCGGCAATACTGAATTATTCATTGCTTTCATATTTATTAAAAAACAACAATACTCATGTAAAAGACATAGCAAAAGCTTTGTGGGAATACAAAAGTAAGACACATCCTCAAAATATTCTTTTCAATTATGTAAACACAGATGAAAAACAACTAAAAATTTTTTATTCAGAGATTTATTTAAGTTTTAATAAAAATGCAAATTGGATTAAAATTCTTTTTGATAACGAAGATATCTCTGTTATTTATAAATTCTTTATGGCTATAGATATTAAGAAAACTGATCAAGATATAAAAGCCTTTTTAACAAAAGATATTTCCTTTTTACACAGAACTTTAGGAGATGAATTATTAATTATTAAAAAAATAAATTCTCTTGGTCTAAAGTTTATGATGACAGAGGAAACACCAAATTATCCGATATATTCCATTATTGTAAATAATAACGCATATACAATTTGTAAAGAAAATTTAGAAATAATATTAAACAATGAAGTCAAAAATCTTACTATGCCTATAAATAATTATTATACTCTTATTACTAAGCTCGAAAACAAAACAGTAAAAGAGTATATAAATCAGAATCTAGAATTATTTGTAAAAGATATAGTGTTGACTACTGATAATCTGGCAGAAACCGAAGAGGCTGTTTTAAAAATATTAAATTCAGAACAAGTGTCGGATGATTTAAAAAAATCGCTGATTGAAAAGAATAATTGTGCAATTTCAGATATTAAAAAAATTAGTTTGAAAACTCCTGATGGAGCAACAGAAGCAAATGCTGACGAATCTTGCATCGATTTATGGGATGTTGTGATTACTAATAAAAAAATCATTCCTACATGGAAAAATATATTCGAATATTTTAAGCATTGTGAAAACAAATTAACAGAGAATTTAATAAATCTTTTTAATAATATATCTTTTATTGCAAATTTAACAAAAGAGAAACCTCTTTCTGATGAAGATAGAGATAATAAAAGTGGAAATTATGATTCAGTACATGACTTATACAGTTGCATTTTAAAGTCTGACAATTTATTGTTGGAATCTTACTCTGCACTTATGAAAGTATGTCCTTGGCATTATACAAAACTTTCAAAATACGATATTTCAATTGATAAAATGAGATTTTTGATTAAAGAAAAGAAAATTTCTCTTACAAGGGAAAACTATACTGGAATAAAAAGTTCTTATCTAAATTTAATTCCTCAATTTATTTCTACACAATTCTCTAGTTTCATAAAAAATGAGCTAGAACTTGATTTTTCAGTTGAAGATGCATTATTGCTATTAGAAAGCAATGAGTTATTGGACGAGCATAAAAAACAATTGTTAGCAGTAGATTTTACTGTATGGAATTCTTTTACAACAAAAGAAAATCTTTTAATAGTCGCTAAAAAAATCATTGAACTTAATTTTACTGAAAAATCTGTAATTAATTTATCTTTACTTATTGATAGCCTTGATAATGAAAATGATCTAATTAAAATAATGTCTATGCAGCATAAGTTTTTAAGCAAAGAGATGATTGAAAAAACAATTAATAGTAAATTTAACAATATTCATAAATTAGCAATCGAAAGAAAGGGGAAAACAAAGAAAGTGCCTTATTCTTCACAAATGATGGACTTTTATCAATTATTAGAAAGAAAAGATTTGATTTCCACATGTGAACAAAAGGGGGATTGGATCATAATTCATCAAAAACGAAAATGATATTCTCGGGGCGTCGCGGGGTGTCCCCGCTAGAAGGGGTAGCGGAAAACGCCGAAGGCGGTTGGAGCGAGGGGAAGGCTTTCCCCTCCTATCTATAAACAAAAGGAGCAAAACAAATGCCAAACGAACTTGTAAAACAAATATCGTACATTCTCTACAAAGCAGATGAAGAAGATGTAAAAGTTAATGCGCTCCTTAAGGATGAATCTATCTGGCTTACGCAAAATTCTATGGCAGAACTGTTTGATGTTAATGTTCCTGCGGTTTCAAAACATCTAAAAAATATATATGAATGTGGGGAATTGGAGGAAGTCTCAACTATTTCCATTTTGGAAACAGTTCAAAAAGAAGGCTCACGGTCCGTAAAAAGAAATGTAACTTTTTATAATCTTGATGCCATTATCTCTGTAGGTTATAGAGTAAATTCCTCAAAAGAAATAAAAAAGTAACAGGAGCAAGCAATATGGCAAAGAAAAGCGAAAAAAAAGACATCTCAATCCGTAGTTCGGCTGCGGAATATCTTACTTTTGTTGCAGCAACAGGCGATGACAAAAACAGTGTGGAAGTTCGCTATGAGGATGAAAATATCTGGATTACTCAGAAGATGCTTGCTGTTTTATACGAAGTTGATGTACGAACGATAAATTATCATATTAAAAAGATTTTTGAAGACTCAGAACTTACAGAAGAGTCAACTATCCGAAATTTTCGGATAGTTCAAACAGAGGGGACGAGACAAGTTTCCCGTGATGTAGAGCACTACAACCTTCAGATGATTATTGCCGTTGGTTTTAAGGTAAACTCCGAACGTGCAGTTCAGTTTAGAAAATGGGTAAATCAGATTGCGAAGGATTATACGATTCAGGGATGGGTGTTAGATAGTGACAGACTCAAAAATGGAGGCTCAATTCTTACAAAGGATTATTTTAAGCGTTTGCTTGAAGAAATCCGTGAAATCAGAATTTCTGAGAGACAGTTTTACCAGAAAATTACCGATCTTTATGCGACTGCAATTGATTACGACAAAACTGCAAAGACTACAAAAGATTTTTTTGCTAAAGTTCAAAATAAGTTGCATTGGGCTATTCATAAACACACAGCAGCTGAATTAATTTATGAACGGGCTGACAGTACAAAAGAAAACATGGGGCTTACAACTTGGGAAGGTAGTCCTGATGCTAAGATTCGAAAATCTGATGTAAGTGTGGCAAAAAACTATTTAAGCAAGGATGAGCTTCGTTCGCTGGAATTGATTGTTTCGGGATATCTGGATTTTGCTGAAATGCAGGCAAACCGCAATATTCCTATGACCATGAAAGATTGGGCAAAACATCTTGACCGCATTCTGATAGCAAATGAACAGGAGATTCTAACTAACGCAGGAAAAATCAGCATGGAAGTCGCAAAGGAACATGCTGAAACTGAATGGGAAAAATACCGTATAATTCAGGACAGAATCTATCAGAGTGATTTTGATTTGTTTCTGGAAGATGTAAAGAAGTTGAAAAAGAAATAAGGAGCAGAACAAATGCCAAACATTGGTGGAATTGTAAAGACTTTACAGAATATAATGCGCAAGGATCAGGGCGTTTCTGGTGACGCGCAGAGAATAGAGCAGCTGGGCTGGATGATTACGCTTAAAATTATTGATGATAAGGAAGCCGAAATGGAACTTATCAGCGATGATTATGTTTCTGTAATTCCGAGTGAGCTGCAGTGGAGAAACTGGGCGGCAGACAGTGAGGGCATGACCGGAGACGCGCTTAAGGATTTTGTTGACAATAAGCTTTTTCCTGGCTTGCAGAATCTGGAAGTTGTCGCAGACAAACTTTCTACAGGCAATAAGCGAGCTGTTTTAATTCGTGATATTTTTGCAGGCACTAACAACTACATGAAAAATGGAACTATAATCCGCCAGGTTGTGAACAAACTCAATGAAATTGATTTTAATGCCAGCGAAGACCGCCACATGTTCGGTGATATTTACGAAGGGCTTTTACGTGATTTGCAAAGTGCCGGTAACTACGGAGAGTTTTATACTCCGCGTGCTGTTACAGAAATTATGACGGAGATTATTAATCCGCGGCTTGGAGAAAAGGTTCTTGACCCTGCCTGTGGGACTGGTGGATTTTTGACGAGTGCTATTGAAAATATCAGGGCGCAGGATATTCATTCGGTTGAAGATTTGAAGACTCTGGAAGACACGATTCGTGGACAGGAGCTTAAGCCGCTTCCGTTTATGCTTTGTGTTACAAATCTTATTCTGCATGATATTGAAGTTCCGAATGTTATGAACATGGACAGCCTGAACCGCGAGTATACAAGCATCGGCGCAAAAGAGCGTGTTGATGTTATTCTTGCCAATCCGCCTTTTGGTGCAAGCGTTTCAGATGGTGTGGAGACTAATTATCCTGCTGCATTCAGGACTACAGAAAGTGCCGATTTGTTTTTGCTCTTGATGATTCGCTACCTGCGTGATGGTGGCCGAGCTGCAATTGTTTTGCCTGATGGTTCACTGACCGGCGACGGTGTAAAGCAGAGAATCCGCGAAGAGTTCTTGACTCAGTGTAATGTTCATACTATTGTGCGTTTGCCTAACTCTGTTTTCCAGCCTTATGCTTCGGTTGCTACAAACCTTTTGTTCTTTACAAAGGGTGAGTCTACTAAAGAAATCTGGTATTGGGAACACAAGCTGCCAGAAGGTCAGAAATCTTATTCAAAAACAAAGCCGATTCAAAAGAGCGAATTTTCTTCTCTTAAAGAATGGTGGGGCAAGCGTACTGAAAACGAGCAGGCATGGCGCGTTCCTGTAGAAAAGATTGCAGAAAGCGGCTGGAATCTTGATATAAAGAATCCATTTGTGAAGGAAGAGGAAGTGACGCATACTACGGGTGAACTTTTGCAGATGCTTAGTGATTCGTTTAAGAATAGTGAAGCTTTGATAAAAGAATTGAAAAAGAGTTTGTAAAACAAGACAAACAAATCCTTGAACATAGCAGCCGGGGTTTTAGGGGTGCGGTCAGCAACCCCTAGGAGAATGGGGTGTGCCGAAGACCGCAGGGCTGAGGCCAGGGGAAAGGCTTTTCCCCTCATTATTATTTTTATTGACTTGCCCTACTCCTTTATTTCGTTAAGAAGGTATGGCGTTGTCTGGTAGACGTAGTAGTTGAGCCAGTTGGAGTAGAAAAGGTGGGCGGTGCTCCTCCACTTGGACTTGACCGGGAGGGATGGGTTGTTGTCCGTAAAGTAGTTTTCCGGTATGTGGATATCCAGGCCCTTGCTGATGTCGCGGCTGTATTCCTTGGCAAGGGTGTCGCTGTCGTATTCGAGGTGGCCAGTCATGAAGATTGAGCGGTTGTCCTTTGACTTTACAATGGTTACTCCGCTAACGGGGCTTGTGGCAAGAAGTTCCAGCTTGGGGTTTGCAAGTACGTCCTGGTCCTTGATTATGGTGTAGCGGGAGGTTGGCACGGGGAAGCTGTCGTCAAAGCCTCGGCAAAGTGGGTCGGTTGGTGCAAGCAGGTCGCTGTAGAAGATTCCCGAATACTTTCTTTGCATTACATACTTGGGGATTCCGTAGAAGTGGTAGAGGCCGGCCATTGCCCCCCAGCACAAAAAGAGGGTGCAGTAGGCGTTTTTCTTGGCGTAGTCCATTATGCGGCAAAGGTCTTCCCAGTAGTCAACTTGCTCAAAGTCAAGCTGTTCGACGGGGGCTCCTGTTATTATCATTCCGTCGAATTTTTTGCTGAAGACTTCGTCGGATGAGATGTAGAATCTTTCCAGATGGCTTGAGTCTGTGTGGCGGCTAACATGGTTTTCCATGCGCACCAGGGAAATGTTTATCTGGAGCGGAGTGTTGCTCAAGAGGCGCAGAAGCTGGGTTTCCGTAACCTCTTTTGTTGGCATGAGGTTTACGATGGCAATTTCCAGCGGGCGGATGTCCTGGGTGGCGGCGCGCTCGGACGTCATTACGAATATATTTTCACTTTCCAAGACCTGCCTTGCCGGCAAATCCGCATCTATTTTTATAGGCATAAAGACTCCTACATTATTTTGCCTACATTATAGCATATAGCAACAATTTGTAAAATATGCTATAATCCTGTAACGAAAAAAGGTTGGTGGGGATATGAATACAAGAGCAGACCGTAGGGCAGCGGTAAAAAAGCTAAAGGCTTTGGTGCTTAGCCCAAAAATTGAAATAAACGAATACCGCAAAGGCATAGAGAATGAATTTTCTTGCGAACTTCTTCCAGCCGGTGTTGAATGCACTGAACAGGATGCAGGCGGGGTAAAATACGACCTTCTTACTCCCGTGGTTTACGCTTCCAACAGGATTATCTTCTATATACATGGCGGTTCTTTTGTTGGCGGCTCGCGGCAAAGCTACAGGAACTTCTGCTCATCACTTGCAAACGATTCGTCTTGCAGGGTGGCAATTCCTGAATACCGTCTTGCACCGGAACACCCCTTCCCTTCTTCCGTAGACGACCTGCTTACCGCATTCCGCTCAATCTATGCGGATGAAAAGGCAGCGGCAAGGCTTGAATCTTCCGCAAAGGAAAAACCTAAATACACATTCGGCCTAAAGGAAGAAGAGCCAAAGAAAGAAGAGCCGGGCGCAAACATAATAATTGCATCTGACGGAAGCGGAGCAAGCCTTACACTGGCACTTATGTTCCGCATGACGGAAGACCAGCTTAAGAGCGTAAAAAAAGTGGTCTTCTTTTCTCCATGGCTTGATGTCTCCCGCTCTTCCCCCCTGCTCACAGGACGCCGCGTTTACGACGAAGTGCTTTCCGGGGATTCAATGCGCAGGGCAAGCGACCTGTACACTTACGACAGCAATTCGGAAAACATATTCATCTCTCCGCTAAAGGCACCACCAAAGAATTTTGAAGGCTTTCCACCCTTCTTTATCCAGATGGGAGAAAAAGAAATACTCATCCAGCAGGTAAAGCAGTTTGAAAGCCTCTTGGCACAGGCAAAGGTTGAATGCACCCTGGACATTTGGCCAGACATGATGTACATGTTCCAGTTTGCAGACGAGTTCCTGAATGAATCCCATCTTGCTGTGGAAAAGGCAGGAAAGGAAATTTCCAAGCGACCGGAAGAATATGAAGAATCTGAAGAAGAGAAATCGCAGCGGCAAAAGATTCTTGACCGCAACAACATTCGCTCGGAATAGGACGCTGAATTAGGATATGGAACTGCTTTCTCCGGCAGGAAACGTGGACAAGCTGCGTTACTGCTACACTTACGGTGCGGACGCCGCATACATTGGACTAAAGAATTTTTCTCTTAGGGTAAAAGCGGACAATTTTTACGAAGACGAATACAAAAAAGTTGCCCAGCTAAAGGAACTATTTCCAGGCCGCCGCCTGCACTGTGCGCTTAACATTTCATTCCACAATTCAGAGATTGACCGTTTAATAGAAGACATTCCCTACTTTAAGCTTTACCCGATAGACGCTTTTATTGTTCAGGACTTGGGCATAGTTCCGATCCTTCAGAAGAACTTTCCAAATGCAGATTTGCACCTTTCCACACAGGCAAGCTGCATGAACCGGGAAGCCGTAAAAATGTACAAAAGCATTGGCTTTAAGCGCGTTGTTATGGGAAGGGAGGCTTCGCTAAAGGAAATTGA
>Ga0256407_10009754_pt1 | contig 13649 bp, 14 predicted proteins | sample RumenRJG_04DNA_FD_193489 | JGI IMG/M metagenome (GOLD analysis project Ga0256407, IMG submission 193489) | Bovine rumen microbial communities from Lethbridge, Alberta, Canada - RJG_04 | ecosystem: Host-associated > Mammals > Digestive system > Stomach > Rumen | place: Canada: Alberta... | reverse complement strand
TATATATATGGAAGACCTAAAATTTTTGTAGCCATCTTAGGACTAGCATATTTGTCTTATGCTATCTATATATCAAGATCAATTTGTTTATGGCCACTCAACTCATGTGCATACGCCTTCTTATTTGTCTATATTGAAAAAATAGCAAATAAAAGAAGACTTTTAAAAAAAGAATGAACAATGAAGATTCTAGAGGTTATACCAGACTTAGGCTCTGGTGGTGCAGAGAAATTTGTGGTTAACTTGTCCAATCAGTTTGCAAAAGTGGGACATGATGTAACTATCGTAACTCTCTATGATGTCACCAGAGATTCAATATTTGATAATTTTATCTCTGGAGCTGTTAGACGAAAAGTCTTACACAAAAGAAAAGGTATAGATATTTTTTGCTTTTTCCGTTTGTTTTTTTTAGTATTTTTGATGAAACCCGATGTCGTTCATGCTCATGTTCGAGCAATTCCTTACCTAATACTTCCAGCACTTCTCTATAGGAAGACTAATTATTTTGCAACCATTCATAGTGAAGCCAAACGTGAAGCTGGTAATGGGTTCTCAAAATATATGAGATTATTTTTGTTTAAATGCCATTTGGTCAAGCCGGTTACTATTTCGTCAGAATCAAAAAAAAGTTTTGAAGAATTTTATGATTTGCCTTCCTCGCTTATTTTTAATGGAAGTTGTGCATATATACCGTCTGATGAGGATTTGTCGTTATACCGTAAGAATGTTGATTATTTATTTGTTCATATTGGTAGATTATTAAAAGTAAAAAATCAATTATTGTTAGTAAGATCTGTGTCATATTTGTTAGAAAGAGGGTATAGGATAAGGCTCCTTATTATTGGGAGAAAAGAAGATAACTCAGTTTTTAATCAACTTGAACCATATTTTTCTGAGAATATAGTATTTCTTGGAGAAAGAAATAACCCCAGTGATTATTTGAATATAGCGGATGCTTTTTGTTTAACTTCAAAGGTTGAAGGTATGCCAATAACCCTTATAGAAGCTTTTTCTGTTGGGTGTATTCCTGTTTGTACTCCAGCTGGTGGATGTGTAAATATGATAACGAATGGTATTAATGGCTTTTTATCACGAGATATGACATTAGATTCATATATACAAAGTCTACAGTCATTAATAGAACTTAATAAAGATGAAAGAAAAGCAATGCAAGAAAAGTCAAAAACTACCTTTACTTCTTATTACTCTATCAATATAACAGCAACATCATATTTGAATTTATTCAACAATCATGATTAATAAGGTTGATATACTGAAATATTATATAAAGGAGGATGCGCAAGCAAATAAAATACAATCATGGATTGATTATCGCATAAAACTTATGTATGGTAATGTTAATGCTTGTGTTTTTCGCTACCTAAAAGTATTAAGGAAATATGAATACTATAGTAAAAACAAAAAAATACTAAGATATTATTATAGGTTTCTTCATAGAAGATACGGATTGAAATATAATTTGGCCATTCCTATTAACAAAGTTGGATTTGGGTTATATATTCCCCATATAGAAGGAGGTGTTATTGTTAATTGTGAGAAGATTGGCAATCATTGTACAATTAATTCAGGCGTAGTTGTTGGAAATAAAGGAGATAACAGCAAGGTACCAACGATAGGAAATAATGTTACATTGTCTGTTGGGTGCAAGATCATTGGGCAGATAAGTATAGGTAACAATGTGTTGGTCGCACCTAATGCTGTCGTTGTTAGTGATGTACCTGACAATTGTGTTGTAGCTGGTGTACCTGCAAAAATAATAAAAAGGGACGGAATAAAAGTGAATAATTGATGAGAATAATAGGTCTTTTCCCGTTAACAGGAAATGGTGGCATAGCATCGTGGACAAAGAAATTCAAAGATACGTTCCCTGATGAAGAATTTCAGTTTTCATTTGTGAATGTATCTTCTGCAACTATTAAAGCAAAAGGTACTATATCAAGACTATCTATTGGTCTATATGGTATGACAAAGGTATTATGGAATGTAAGAAACGCTATAAAGAAGGAACATGTTGATATTCTACACACCACGACGAGCGGTAATATAGGCCATATAAGAGATTATTATGTGGCACGTTTGTGTCATAGGAATGGCGTGAAATGTATCATGCACTGTAGATATGGGTGCATACCTGATGACTTAAATAGTTCTGGGATCGTTGGGAAGTATCTTAAAAAAGCTCTAAGCGAATTTGATCAGACTTGGGTACTGGATAAAAAATCATACAACGTCATAAATAATATAGATGTATACAAGGGAAAAGTATTCTTGACCCCGAATTCAATTGACGTAAAAGAAAAATTGGATAGCACTCCGAAACAATATAAGTCTATTGCTTTTTGTGGAAATGTTTATCCTACTAAAGGAGTATTGGAGTTAGTTAAAGGTGCAATCCAAACGGATGTCGTGCTTCATGTAATTGGTCCTGCTACAGATGAGATGGTAAAAGAAATAAAAAGTATAGCTGGAGATTTGATAGGTGACAGGGTTGTTATACATGGACGACTGCCAAATGCAGAAGCCGTGGAATTCTTGAAGAATGTTGACATGATAGCCCTACCCACTTATTATAAGAGTGAGGCATTCCCTATTTCAATCATTGAGGCAATGAGTTTATCAAAACTTGTTATTTCATGCGACAGGGCTGCTATTCCCGATATGCTTACGGCATTGGATGGAAAAATGTGTGGAATATTGGTTGATCCTAAATCTTCGGATGCAATCAGAGATGCTATTCTATGGTGCCAAAACCATAAAGAAGAGGCTGACAAAATGAGAGAAAAGGCATACGAAAAGGTTTATTCTTCCTATAGAAAAGAAGTTGTGTATGAATTATATCGAACTCACTACAGGGATCTATATAATAGTTAATCATGGATAAGAGTATACTCATTATTTCCGCGGTTTTTCCTCCAGAGCAGGTGACATCTGCTTTGATGAACTATGATCTTGCAAGAGCACTGTCTAAAGATTATGATGTGACGGTATTGCGCCCATATCCTACACGTCCTATAGGGATGAAATTTGACTACATTGGAATGGGAGATGAGCCTTTTGAAACTATTCTTATAGATTCATATACTCATCCTCAGTCTCAGCTAATAGGACGTTTTAAGGAAAGTATAGACTTTGGAAAGAAGTGCGCCCAATATATTAGGGAACATCATAATGAAATAGCTTTTGTCTATAATTCGGCTTGGCAGTTATTCGGAGTTGGTTTAGTTGCAAAAGCTGCGAATAATTATCATATACCATATTTTATACCTGTTCAAGATATTTATCCGGAATGTTTATTTACTAACAAGCATTACCCTATTATTGTTAAAAATATTGCCTTGGCAATTTTAAAACCTATCGATAAGTACTATCAGAAACATGCTGCACGTATAAGAACCATTTCAGATGAAATGGCGGATTACCTATCGTCAACAAGGAAACTTCCTAGAGAAAAATATCTTGTTGTTAATAACTGGCAGAATGATGAGGATTTTGAAGACTTAAAGTACGCTCATGAGGCTGAAAAGTTGAGGTTCGTTTATACTGGTAGTATCAATCTTCATGCAAATGTGGATTTGATCATAAAAGCCTTTGCAAAAGCTGATATCCCCAACTCAGAACTGGTAATATATGGTGGCGGCAACCAAAAAAAGAATTGCGTTAAGTTAGTCGAAGAGATGGGACTGGAGAATGTGAGTTTTGCTTTCGTTAAACGAACAGAGATTCCGCAGGTACAAGCAAATGCGAGTGCTTTGGTACTGGCACTGCCTTCTGGAAATGGAAATTTATGTCTGCCATCAAAAATGACTTCATATATGTTGTCTGGGAAACCAATAATAGCAAGTGTCGATCAAAACAGTGCTACGACACGATATATCAAAGAGGCACAATGTGGAATTTCTGTGGAGCCGGACAATATTAATGCTTTAGTTGGAGGTTTTAAGAGATTCGCTTCAATGTCAAAGGCACAATTGCAAGTATTGGGAGATAATAGCAAGATATATGCAAACAAGCATCTTTCGAGAGAAGTTAATCTTCGTTTGGTATGTGAAGCTATTAAAAAAGAATTATTATAGTTAGAATTATTAATTTTACGATATTAAATATGCTATTATGAATATTGCAATTGTTTTATCTGGAGGTGTCGGATCTCGTATGGGCTTGAATATACCCAAACAATATGTAGAGGTAAACAGTGTACCAATCATAGAGTATTGCTTAAATACATTATTTCATCATTCAGAAATAGACATGGGTGTTATTGGTGTAGCAGATGAGTGGTTGGAATATGTGAAAAAAAGCGTGAATAGGGTAGGTTCTTCTATTCCAGTTTATTATTCAAAACCTGGCGAGACTAGACAAGGTTCAATTTTAAATGCATTAAAGGTTGCGAAGAAGTCAGGCGCGAATCAAACAGATATTGTATTGATTCATGATGCCGCTCGACCTCTTCTTTCAGAGAAATTGATTACGGACTGCTTAAAGGCCTGTGAAGAAGCAGATGCTGTGTTACCTGTTATTCCGGTTAAAGACACTACGTATCTGAGTCGTGATGGTGTACATATTGATTCTTTGCTAGAGCGTAAAACGCTATGGAATGGTCAGGCTCCTGAAGCGTTCAAATTTGGCTCTTATTATGAAGCAAATATGAAGCTAAGTGAAGATGAATTAAATCGTATAACAGGAAGTACAGAGGTTTCATATCGTGCGGGGCTTAAATGTGTTCTTATTCCTGGAGATACAAACAACTTCAAAATAACAACCCCAGAAGATTTATCGAATTTTGAATCAATTATAAAAAATGAAGGCATATAATTTACATGCAGTTAATGATTTGAGATATGAGGACGTTCCTATGCCAGAATGCCCTCAAGGCTGGGCAATAATTAAGGTAAAAGCCACAGGAATATGCAGCTCAGATATACCTAGAGTATTTAATAAAGGAACTTACCATTTTCCAACTATCCCCGGACATGAGTTTTCTGGAATTGTTCACTCTGTGGCAGATCAAGAAAATGCGTGTCTTGTTGGCAAGCCAGTAGGGATATTTCCATTAATCCCATGCCGTCAGTGTGAGTCATGTAAAGACAAACATTATGAAATGTGCTCCAACTATGATTATGTTGGCTCGCGTAGAGATGGCGCTTTTGCTGAATATGTAGCAGCACCTGTATGGAATCTAGTTGAATTGCCTGAAACCATTCCTTTTGAGATTGCTGCAATGATGGAACCATTTGCGGTGGCGTTACATGCTATAAAGATGGGCGTCATCGCTAATGGAATGACTGTAGGCATTGTTGGGACAGGAATGATTGGCATTGCAGCTGGTCAATGGGCAAAAATGTTTGGGGCTAGTAGCGTTACCGTGATTGGTCGTAGTGAAGATAAACGCAAGATGGTGGAGAATTGCGGATTGGAATATGTCGTCTGCAATGACCCGTCAAGTGTTAGCGAGTATGATTTTGTGCTGGAGGCGGTTGGTACGCCCAAGGCCATAGAGCTTGCTATTAGTGCAACGCGTCGTGGAGGAAGTCTTGTATTAATGGGTAATCCAAGTGGCGATATCGCAATATCACAGGCAGTTTATTGGAAAATACTCAGAAAGCAATTAAAGATTTCTGGTACATGGAACTCATCTTATGACGGAATAAACTCTTCAGATTGGATAGAGGTTGTAAACGCACTTGCGAACAAATCAATAGTTGCAGACAGTTTAATCACCCATCGTTTCTCTCAGGATAATGTGATGCAAGGTCTGGAGTTGATGCGTGAACACAAGGAACCTTATTGTAAGGTTATGACAATTTGGAATAGCTAAAACATAAAAATATGGCAGGAAAAATATCAGCGTCAATGATGTGTTCAGATCTCATTGACCTTAAGGAAACATTAAAAGTCTTTGAAGAAGAAGGCGTTGAGTATCTCCATATTGATATGATGGATGGTACATTTGTCCCCAATTTTGGTCTTGGAGTAGACTATATTCGTGGCCTTCGCAAGCTTACTAATATACCACTCGACCTGCATCTTATGATTAAAGACCCTGAATACAAATTCCAGTGGATTGGTATTAAGGACACTGATATTGTATCAATTCATTATGAAAGTACTTTTCAGGTACAAAGGGCATTGGATTATCTAAAGCCATATGGTTGCAAACGTTTCCTCGCGATTAATCCTGCAACTCCGGTGTATGTGCTAGAAGAAGTACTTGATTATATTGATGGTATCAACCTTTTGATGGTTAATCCCGGACACGCTGGTCAGAAAATTGTTCCATCTACCATTAAAAAAGCACAAAGGGTAGTGGATTTCCTGCGTACTGAGGGGAGGGAAGATATAGCTATAGAGGTTGATGGAAATATTACTCCGGAAAATGGGAGAAAACTTAAAGATATAGGTGCTGTTTTTTTTGTATGTGGTACAAGCGCCATATTTAAAGGTGATGTGAAAAAGTATAAAGAAAACATAGAAGTATTCAGAAATTACGTAAAATAAGATGGCTGAAGAGAAAAAAATGCATGGTTTCAGGGCAAAACTTGATTACTGGTTAAAGCATAATAAGACCTTTTATAAGGTGTTTAATGTGACAGCAAGCTCTTTTATGCGGTTATGGGGTAAATTTTTAAGTGTTGATGAGAACTTAGTCGTTTTTAGCGCCCATTCAAGAAAATATAATGATAGTCCCAAGGCATTATACGAGTATATGATACTTCATCCTGAAAAATATGGAAAATATAAATGTGTATGGGCGTTGGAAGACCCCGAAAATGCAGTTATTCCAGGACCGGCCAAGAAGATTAAATCAGACACCCTCGAATACTTTAAAACAACATTAAAAGCAAAGTATTGGATAACGTGCGTCAATATTGAACGCAGTTTGCATTATAAGAAGAAGGAATGCCGTTTCTTGAACACATGGCATGGCGGTCCAGTAAAATACGGTGGTAATGATACTGTAGGGCGTCAAGATTATGATTTTAGTGCCGTAGATGTTTTCTGCTATGCTAGTGAATTTGAGAAACCAATACAAATAAGGTCTCTAGGCACTCGTGCCGAAGCGATGATCCCTTGCGGTTCACCGAGGAACGATGAACTGTACAGAACGACACCGGAAGAAGTTCTTAGCATTAAGAAAAGACTCGGGCTACCCCTTGACAAGAAACTGATATTATACGCACCTACGTGGCGTGATAGTTCCGATGGTGGAAGTTCATATACCATGGCTCCTCCTATCAACATAAGTTATTGGGAAGAAATGTTAGGTAAGGATTACATTCTATTAATGCGCACACATCAATATACTAATAAACTTTTAGGTGTCGAGTTTAATGATTTTTGCTGGGATTTTTGTTCATATCCGGTTGTTAACGATCTGATTAAAGTCTCAGATTTAATGATTTCTGACTATTCTGCCATAATCCAGGATTTCTCAATTCTTGAGAAGCCAATCCTTTGCTTTGCATACGATTTTGAAGAATTTAGAGATTCTCGTGGTTTGTATCTTGATTACGAAAAAGACATGCCAAGTGGAATTCTTCGTACGGAACATGACGTAATAAATTATATTCTTACGATGAATTACGACGAAGAGTGTAGAAAGACAACACGTATGATTAAAAATAAAATAGCCACTTATGGTGGACATGCAACAGAGACTTGTTTGAATAAGTTGTTTGAAGAATAAATATAATATTATTTAGAGGAATGAAGAAATTGAGTTTCCCTTATTTGTTAATAATTTCTTTGACGGTTTGTTCTGCCTGTGAAGATATCTCTGATAATCAAGACCTAAAATGGATGGATATAAGCACTGGAAGGGAACAGCCTGCAATTGAAAAAATAATATATGAGGAATCATTTGAAAGAGGATATGATCTCAGAGAAAATCAATCTATGTGTATATGGGGAAGTAAGGCATTCTGTTTTAATGACGGGAAGGAATGTAAGGTTTTAGATTTGGATTCTAAGAAATGGTTGAATTCTGCTCCATTGCCTATTTCAAGTCATCAAAATAATGCACAGTTTATAAATAAATATTACGAAAAGACGGATAAGTATCCCTTGATTTTGCTTTCTCGTGGGGATTATCCTCCAAGCTCGAACGATGCGTATATAGTCAGAGTCAGTGAGTCGGATTATTTTTTTTCTTTTTCCATAGTTAAAACAATTCACAATAGAATTAAAGAAGCTAATAATGGTGGATGTTGGGTCATTGATGAAGACAATAACAAAATATATCTCTATTGTATGACATTGAGTGATTGGAGGCTTAAAGACTGGAACAATAAATTTTGTGTATATTCTTTTTCATTACCTGATATAAGTACCCCAGAAGATATCTCTCTTGGATATGAAGATGTATTGGATAAGTGGGAATACACTTATTTAATTCATCAAGGTGGAACTTTCTATAATGGTTTCTTGTTTTTTAATGTTGGATCCATGGAATCTTATGAAGGAATGAATATCGCATCGGATCAAGATGTTATTGTAATAAATACCAGGAATGGACGTATTGAAGCGATAATGCCACTTAGAGATGATAAAGAAACTGAAGGAATATGTATATATAATAATAAGTTGTATATTTCTTTTAAGAATGGTAGCAAAGAACAATATCCAACAAGCATTGTATTTTCGCTGAAAGAATATACACTCCCAGAATCTATAAGACTGAAATAGAAATGAAGGTCTCTGTTGTCGTACCAGTATATCAGGTGTCTGCATATATTGAGCGTTGTATAAGGTCTGTGATGTATCAGACGTACAAGGATGTTGAATGTATTATAGTGGATGATGCTACACAGGATGATAGTATTGAAAAATGCCAGCAACTGATAGGAGATTATCGGGGAAGGATTCGGTTTAAAATATTGCACCATAAGGTTAACAGTGGGTTGTCTTTTGCACGTAATACGGGAACAGATGCTGCCTCTGGAAGTTATATTTTCTATCTTGACGGGGATGACGAAATTTCATCAGACTGCATAGAGAAACTTGTTAAACCTTGTTTAATTGATAATTCGATAGAAATGGTGATGGGGGGCACTGCACGACATCACAATGGGAAGCAAACGTATAAAATACTATTGGAAAAGGACTTTTTAACAAAAGAGTCAGTTAGGAATTATTTCTTTAGCAAAAACGGTTTTTATGTTGGTGCGTGGAATAAATTAATAAGAAAGGATTTTATCGTAAAGAACAAACTGTATTTTAAAGAAGGATTATTGTACGAGGATCAATTGTGGACTTTTGGAGTCGTGAAACATCTTAGTCATCTTTATAGGATCCCAGATATTACTTATTCATATTACATTCGTCCTCATTCAATAACGACAGGAACAATCAAAGAGACAGCTTCCCGTCATTGGTGCCTGATATATGATGAAATTGCTCATCATTTTACCCCCAGAGAAAGTGGTAGAGAGGCAAAGTTCTATGCAAAAGGGTTATGTGTCAGATATGTTGAATATCATTGGTGTAAGGAAAAACAAAAGTTTATAGACTATTATATAAACGCCTTGTCAGATAGTAAATATGTTCTGGATAAATATCTTTTGAAAACAACCGTTTCTTTGTCAGAATCAAAGGTAGGGTGGACTTTCCTTTACTTTCTTGTTTCAATTGTAAAAAGCTATTCAAATAAACACCAACCAAAAGTATTTAGTGTAGAAAATGATGAGAAAACTACTTTTTACAGGCGCCTCAGGTTTCTTGGGTTATAATATCAGACCATTGCTTGAAAAATCATATGATGTACATACTATCGGCTTGACTGATGATGATGACATCAAAGTCAATATTGCTAAAGAAGTACCGCCAATCAATACACATTATGATGTAGTGCTTCATGCGGCTGGAAAGGCGCATGTTGTTCCACGGTCGGAGGCTGAGAAACAGGTGTTCTATGATGTGAACTATCAGGGAACAGTGAATCTGTGCAAAGCTCTGGAAAACGCAGGCCTACCTAAATCATTGATATTTATTAGTTCTGTGGCGGTATATGGCAGCGAGTATGGGGAATTAATAGATGAATCCTACCCACTTAAAGGAGATTCTCCTTACGCTAAGAGCAAGATTATGGCAGAAGAGTATCTGACAAAGTGGTGTATGGACCATCAGGTGAGGTTAGGAATATTGAGACCGTCTCTTCTCGCTGGCAAGAATGCTCCGGGCAATCTTGGTGCTATGGTGAATGGCATCAAGAAAGGCTTCTACCTGAACATTGCAGGTGGGAAAGTTAAAAAGAGCATATTGATGGCTGAAGATATTGCTCATTTGTTACCTTTGTTGGAAGAGAAAGGTGGCATTTATAATGTTTGTGACACCCGCCAGCCTTCATTTGGTGAGATTTCGATGTCGGTAGCCAAACAACTCGGAAAGGGCAAGCCGCTGAGTATCCCTTATTGGATGGCATGGTGCATGGCAAAAGTAGGTGATTTGTTTGGCAATAAGGCACCAATCAACAGCTATAAGTTAGAAAAGATGACCAAGAATCTTACTTTCTCTAATGAGAAAGCACGTAAGGAACTTGGTTGGGAGCCGTTGGATGTACTGACTAATTACAAGATATAAAGATGACCAAAAGATCGCTTTTGTTTTCTCTACTTGCTTCATTAATCGCATTGTTAACGGTCACAAACTTTAGCTCGTGCGATAAACTATCTGAAGAAGTCAATATTTCAGATATTCCAGGTTATTATTTTGAGAATAATTATCTGGATAATAGGGTAAAAGCTATTAATGATGCAATAGCAGAATGCTCAGACGGCTGCGAAACATTCTTTTGGATAACTGATATTCACTGGGAACCTGATCTGAATACCAGGAAATCACCAATGTTAATCAAGTATATTGCTTCCAAAACTAGGGTAAACAAAATACTGAATGGTGGTGATACAGGCAATTCACAAGTGATCTGCGAGAATGCAATAGCTCAGTTGAAAAATGCAATAGGCTCTAATCGTGTTTATACGGTTACAGGAAATCACGAAATAGTAGATGCTTCAAGATATGAGTCTCCGTTTGAAAGGGTTGCTGATGAACTGAGAGAACACAATTCTGATATTGTCTATGGAGATGGAGACAGATCTTATTTCTATGTTGATGATAATAGCTCAAAAACAAGATATATAGGTCTTTCTTCGTTTGGACTCTATCTGAATGGGGATTGTGAACCATGCTACACAAAAGAACAGTTAGATTGGTTTAAGAACGTTGCATTAAATGTTGAGGCGGATTGGACGATTGTTATCTTTACCCATGCTCTGTATTATGTTGATAGTTCTGACAAGATGGTCGCAGGTGTAACTGGCGCGAGTGCTTTCATTGATGCTATTGATAATTACAATGGCAATGGAACTATAGCCAGTGTCTTGATAGGACATGCACATAAAGATAGGATTCACATTGGAAGTTCGGGCGTACCTTACATTATTTCTGCTTGTGACCGTTATTCGCCTTATAATGGTGACATTAACGTTGTAAGGACACCGGGAACGATTTCAGAGCAACATTTTGAGGTAGTTGTAATTGATAAAAATGAAAGACAGATAAAACTGTTCTCTACAGGTGGAAACGCAAGAGATGGTTATGACAATGAAGTAGGCAATGAAGTTGATGTGAGAACAGTAAACTATTAATGAGATGAAAAAATGTCTTGTTCTGCTTGTGTGTTTTATGTGCGTTATGTACTTGAGAGCTCAGGATCATAATGGCTATAAAGGATACTTGGACTTTGCGGTTGGTGATGCGTACAATTTGAATACCGCTCAAACTATTAGTACGAATAATATGCAGTGGTATACCATGATATCTACTACTCATGGCTATCAAATCAAGAATTGGTTTATTGGTGCGGGTCTGGGCTATTATCTTTCGTATCGTGACAAGGAGAATATGTATCCCTTCTATCTAGCAGGAAGATATACCTTTAATAAGGCGAAAGTAAATCCTTATATTGAGGTTCGTGCTGGTATAATGTATGACCCTTACTGGATTGAAAAAGTGCAAAAATATGGTGCTTTGGGTGTTGGAATAAAGGTATATAGGGGCTTTCAGGTAGGTTTAAGAGGCTCTATCTTTAGTAGGCCTAGCAGGTATTTTACCGCCAATGCAGCTGTTGTGTTAAGTTATGCAATTGGAAAATAAACAGGAACTTTTATCATTGGTAAGACTAGGCATTGGAAATCAAACCAATTCCTACCATGAAAATTATGACTGGAGTTTCATCCATTCTCTTGCTGAGAAACATGGGCTTTCAGCCATTATACTTGATGGCATCAATTGCTTGCCAGAAATTGCTAGACCTCCAAAAGAGGTGTTGTTACAATGGATAGGAAGCACCATCCAAAGTTACGAATATCGATATACTTCATATCAGAAAGCTATCGCAGGATTAGCAGGTTGGTACAATGCCAACGGCTATAAAATGATGGTACTGAAAGGGTTTGCATGTAGCATTGATTGGCCAAAGCCTGAGCACCGGCCTTGCGGAGATATAGATATTTGGCAATTCGGTCAGCAACGGGAGGCTGATGCTGCCCTCGATTCATGGTTCAAGGTTCAGGGTTCAAGTGTTAAAATAGACAACTCTCATCATCACCATACTGTTTTTGAGTGGCAAGGTTTCACTGTGGAGAACCATTATGACTTTATTAATGTTCATCATCATAAATCAAATGCTGCCTTTGAAAAGATATTGAAAGAGCAAGGCCAGAATAATGGATATTTTGTTGAACTGAGTGGGGAACGAGTTTATCTACCATCGCCTAACTTACATGCCCTTTTTTTGTTGAAACATGCTTGTATGGAGTTTGCGGCATCAGGACTGAATCTGCGACAATTGCTTGACTGGGCATTCTTTGTTAAGGCTCATAGAAAGGAGATTGATTGGGTATGGTTAGAAGGCATATTGGAAAAGTTCGGTATGAAACGTCTCTATAATGTGTTTAATGCCATTTGTGTAGCCGACTTGGGATTTGATGTCTCAATATTTCCCAATGTACAGTTTGATCCAAATCTTAAAGATAGAGTGCTAAATGAAATGTTATCTCCTGCTATCCCCAATGATAAACCCAAGTTTTTGTTATCAAGAGTGGTATGGAAATGGCATCGTTGGAAAGCTAACGAATGGAAACATAATTTGGCATACAAAGAAAGTATGTGGAGTGCGTTTTGGAGCGGAGTGTGGGGACATATACTGAAACCGGCATCAATATGAATCAGATAATTGAAAGATTATATTGAGAATTAAGGAAAGGCTGATGCTATCGTGCACCAGCCTTTTTCCTTTTTATATTTCAAACGCGGCTTGGAGTAGCGCTAGCCTATCCTTTAACTCCAGATTGGTATATCTGAAGACGGCGTCGGAGCCTGGTTGATGGAGACCGGCGGCATAGTAGTTGATCTGTACCTTGGTGAGCATATCTACATGTGTCTTGCGCGCCAGTTTCGATGAGGCTACCTCGTAGAGGGGACGATATATATTGTCGGCCAATACATGGTCGTAGAGGCATACGGGGCGGTCGATGCCGCAGTATTCCAGCAGATGGCGTAGCTTTTTGTTATATACCTCTCGCTCGTACTTCGGGTTATGCCCAATGAATGCCAGTCGCGTGCGACGGATA
>Ga0256407_10009751_pt1 | contig 13656 bp, 13 predicted proteins | sample RumenRJG_04DNA_FD_193489 | JGI IMG/M metagenome (GOLD analysis project Ga0256407, IMG submission 193489) | Bovine rumen microbial communities from Lethbridge, Alberta, Canada - RJG_04 | ecosystem: Host-associated > Mammals > Digestive system > Stomach > Rumen | place: Canada: Alberta... | reverse complement strand
TCCTTGCAGGACACGAGTCCTTCGCAGCTGCTGAAGGTGCGATCAAGATCGCTCTTAACGCAAACAAGGTTCGTACGAAACCGCTCCGCGTCATCCTGAACGGACTTGGCAAAGATGCAGCTATGATCATCAGCCGCATCAACGGTTTCACCTATGTGCAGACTAAATATGACTATCTGTCCGCAGATGTCAAGGAAGATCACGCTCTGACCGTTGTCAGCAAGACCCCTTATTCCAACGGCGATCGCGCAAAGGTCAACTGCTACGGCGCAGACGACGTTCGTGAAGGCGTTGCGATCATGTGGCATGAAGGCGCGGATGTTTCCATTACCGGTAACTCCACCAACCCCACACGTTTCCAGCACCCTGTAGCAGGAACCTACAAGAAAGAGCGTTGGGAAGCAGGCAAGAAGTATTTCTCAGTTGCTTCCGGCGGCGGCACAGGCCGTACACTGCATCCTGATAACATGGCTGCAGGTCCCGCTTCCTATGGTATGACAGATACCATGGGCCGCATGCACTCTGACGCGCAGTTCGCAGGATCTTCCTCCGTTCCCGCGCACGTTGAGATGATGGGCTTCCTCGGCGCAGGCAACAACCCTATGGTCGGTATGACTGTAGCAGTCGCTGTTGCTGTTCAGGAGGCAATGTCCAAATAATCTACGGTATCAGAAAGGGGCTGCCGCATTAGCGGCAGGCCCCTTTTTTTTCAGTGTCATTGATTTGTTTGACACAAACTAACCGATTAGTTCTATACAGAGAGTACCGAGGGCGGGAATCAGCGTAGTTGAGTTTTAGATAGGAGCTGGTTGTTTGCGGGCCAGTATGAAAAAGTAGTGTGGACGAAATCGCTCCGAAGCGTGATAATGGCTTCAGAGCGTTTATTATGTTTTGGGGAATTTGATTCCCCAATAAAACAGCCGCATAAAACTGTGAATTGGGGGAGAAGAATCTTCAATGGGAAGTGTGGATAACAGTTATTCTGTTTTGATGAGTGTTTATCGCAAGGAGAAAGCAGAGTACCTGAAGCAGGCGATGGACAGTATTTGGAGTCAGACGATTCCTACAGATGATTTTGTGCTTGTTTGCGATGGACCGCTGAATGCTGAACTTGATACTGTGATCGAAAACATGCAGGCTGCTCATCCAGGCACATTGAATGTGGTCAGACTGGAGAAAAATCGTGGTCTTGGAAACGCCCTAAACATCGGAATCAAAGAATGTAAGCACGAGCTTGTTGCTCGTATGGATTCTGACGATATCAGCAGGGCGGATCGGTGTGAAAGGCAACTGAAGGTATTCCAGACCCATCCTGATGTTAGTGTTGTCAGCGGAATCGTAGAGGAGTTCACGTTGGACACAGATCAAATAGAAGCTCGCCGTGTCCTCCCGGAGACACAAGACCAGATTCTTGCGTTTGCCAAGAAACGCAATCCCTTTAATCATCCCTGCGTGATGTATAAGAAGTCTGCTGTTGAAACTACGGGCGGGTACCAGGACTTCTACTTATTAGAAGACTACTATCTTTGGATTCGAATGCTGCAGAAAGGGAGCACCGGATATAACCTGCAGGAGCCGCTGCTTTGGATGCGAGCCGGTTCTGATATGTATAAGCGGCGCGCTGGATGGAAATATGCGAAGAGCCAGAAGGCATTGTTCAAGTACATGAAGGACAGCGGGTTTATAAGTGAAGGACAGTATATGAAGAGCACCATTACAAGGACGGCTTCCTCGCTGATGCCGAATGGCCTAAGAGAATTTGCGTATAAAAAAGTACTTAGAAAAGTAAGAGGGCAGGAATAGTTCATGAAATACAGGCCAGAGGATTTGAAGCATCTCCAAGAGGTTGAAATAGAAATACTGCAAGAAATAATCCGTGTATGCGAAGAGAACCACATCTCCTATTTTACATATGCAGGGACAACACTTGGATTAATTCGCCACCAGGGGTTTATTCCGTGGGACGATGATATTGATCTTGGAATGATGAGAGAGGATTACAATCGATTTCTCAAAATTGCTCCAAAGGCTTTAAAACAAGGGTATTTCCTTCAGCATTACTCTACAGAACCGAATTCTCCAACATATCACGCTAAGGTAAGGAAAGATGGAACTAAATTTGTGGAGAAGTATTGCAAGGATATCAATATGCATAAGGGCATATTTGTTGATATCATGCCTTTCGATTATGCGCCTGATAATAAAAAAGAACGTGAAGTGTACGCGAAGAAAGTTCGTAGAGCGCGGAATTTGTTCGTATCAAAATGTACTCCGAAAGTAACCATGGAAAAAAATAAGTATAAGCGCGCATTAAAACAAATGCTTAGATCAATTGTACATATATGCCTAATCCCAATATCCAAAAAGTACTTGTTTGAACGACTTGAAAAGATTGTACAGAGGTATGATTCGTCTCCAACAAAAACAATTGGGACTAGAGGCATTGCTGTCGATTTTTATGCTTATGACGACGTGTTCCCGCTTGTTAATCGGAGGTTTGAAAACATCGAAGTCAGTTCTCCTCATAATGCAGAGGCCGTGCTTGTAGCAGGATTTGGCGATTGGCAGCAGTTGCCTCCTAAAGAAAAGAGATATATGCATGCGCCGATTGAGTTAAGTTTTTAGAGGCGGTTTAAAGAGAGAGGTTATGGGATGAAGGGAAAGTGTTGTAAAGAAGCAGTAAGGCGGAGATCGCTATGAAAGTTTTGCTAATAAGCCATAATGTAATAAGCGAAACGAATAATATGGGAAAGACCATGTTGTCTTATTTTCAGGCCTTTGCTCCAGAGGAGATCGCTGAATTCTATATTCAAGAGAAAGAGCCTAAGAATGCCTCAGTTTGTAATTCCTTCTATCGGATTACGGATCGGGATGCATTGAAATCTGTCTTTTGGAAAAAGGTTGGGACATCATTCCATCTTACGAAGAGTTGGCCTGAATCTGTAGCACCAACAATTGGGGCAGTTGAAACTATTCGTCAGTATGGACGAAAACGAAATGCGCCTGTTTATATAATGCGCAATGCTGTATGGTCTTTAGCCCATTGGAAGAGCAAAGAGATGCTTTTCTGGCTCCATGATTTCAATCCGGATGTGATTTTCTTTATGTCAGGTGACTACAGCTTTATGTATAAGATCACTTTAGAGATACAGGAAATGTTACAGAAACCATTAGTTGTTTGCTGTGTGGATGATTACTACCTTTATAACCGCAATGAGGGCTCCGCACTTGGCCGGCTGCAGCATCGGTCGTTTATGAAAAGTGTTAATCGTTTGATGGATAAGGCGAGCTGCATACTGACTATTTCTGACTCAATGGGTGATGCATATCATAAGCTTTTCAACAAGCCTTGCTTTACACTTCACACGAGCGCAAAGCGGAGAAGCTGTTCAGATAAAACAGAGAGAAGCGGCATTGCATATTTTGGCAACCTTGGGTTTCGGCGTTTTGAGCAGGTGGCTGAGATAGGAAAGGCTGTTAAAAGGCTGAATGTTAATAATATTCATGAAATAGATGTATACTCCGGAGAAAAAAATCCAGATAATCTAATGGGATTAACGAGAGAAAACGGTGTACATTTTCATGGGGAAATATCATCAGCAGATGTAGCAGCGCGCATGGATAAATGTTTAGCAATTATCCATACAGAGTCATTCAGACCAGAATTCATGAACATGACCAGATACTCGGTGTCTACTAAGATTGCGGATTCTCTTTTGAACGGTCCTTGTCTTATTGCTTATGGCCCTGAGGGGATAGCATCAATTGATTACCTGAAAAAGAACAAAGCCGCATACGTAATAACAAGACCAGAGGATCTTGAGAATGGATTGCGTGAGGTTCTTACGAATGAAGAGTTAAGGGCAGAAATAGTAGAAAATGCCCGTGTACTTGGATCGAAAAATCACGATGAATCCGTAAATCCCCAAAAGGTAAGAAAATGGCTGCAGATGGCGGTGGACGGAACATTTTAACGTCTTTCTACGGTTAAGGCGGTAGTTTATGAAGATACTTCAAATTAACAACGTGTATGATTTCGGAAGTACAGGGAAAATCACAAGAGATATCCATCTGGGATTACTGGAACGCGGTTACGATTCTGTTGTTTATTATGGACGACGTTATAAAACCGACGACCCCGGAGTATACAAGATATGTAGTGAGTTGTATGGAAAAGCTCAGAATGGACTATACCAGATAACGGGAATCAAATACGGAGGGTGCTATATATCCACATGCAAGATCATTAGAGCTATAAAGGAAGAAAAGCCAGACATTGTTCATCTTCAATGTTTGAATGGCCATTTCGTAAATATTTACAGGCTTGTTACGTTCTTAAAGGAGAATAAAATACCAACAATCCTTACCTTACATGCAGAATTCATGTATACGGGAGGATGCAGCCATGCATTAGATTGCGATCAGTGGGAGTCAGATGAGGGCTGTGGTAACTCAAAATGCCCTCTCTACGGAAAGGAATTAAAGTCAAGGCTGGGTGACCGATCTGCGGAGATGTGGCAACGGATGAAGAATTCATTTGAAGGATTTGATAATCTGGTAATTGTTTCCGTTTCTCCTTGGCTCATGGAAAGGGCGAAGGCATCGAAGATCTTAGGAGAAAAAAAGCACCTGGTAATTTATAATGGCTTGGACACCGGTATATTCCATGATTATCCGAAAAATGAACTGAATATTATAAAGGCTAAACTTGGTTATCAGCCAGAGGATAAAATCGTATTTCACGCAAGTCCGTCCTTCAGTAATAATCCGAACAGTATAAAAGGTGGTTATTACGTTTTGCAACTGGCGGAACGAATGAAAGATGTTCAGTTCCTGGTAGCTGGTAAGTATGCTGAATCCATGGAAATTCCTAGTAATGTCAGATTATTAGGAAACATAACTGACAAGGCATATATGGCAAAGCTTTACGCTATGGCAGATGTGACGCTTTTAACCAGTAAAAGAGAAACGTTTTCTATGGTATGCGCTGAAAGCTTATGCTGTGGAACCCCAGTAGTAGGATTTAAGGCTGGAGCCCCGGAAATGATCTCTCTTCCGGAATTTAGCACATTCTGTAATTATGGGGATACCGATGAACTTGAAGTAATGCTGTCTGACTGGTTAAACAGAGCAAAAAATACAAAAATATCAGAAAATGCCCATAATATATATAGAAATCAAAAGATGATAAATGACTACATAAAAGTCTACGAATCAATGTGCTTAGGGAACAGGAAAGCACTGGAGAAATAATGATGTTGAAAGTTGTTTTTGTGTCAAACTACTATAACCATCATCAATCAGATTTTTCTGATGCCATGAATGCCATGACTGATATTGAGTATTATTTTATTGAGACAGTGCCAATGACATCGGAAAGAAAGAATATGGGATGGCAATCAAGCGGAAAGAGTACATATGTTTTGTCAGCATATCAGTCAGGTGAAATTCGCGATAAATGTTTGAAAATTATCGACAATGCTGATTTTGTTATCATTGGGAGTGCCAACGATGAATATATTGCTTCAAGACATCAAAAAGGGAAATTTGTTTTTCATTATAATGAGAGGTTTTATAAAAATGGTTGCCCTCGATGGCAGATTCCACTTAGATATGTAAAAAACTATATTCGGTTTAATCGTTATAAGAACGATTATTTGTTATGTGCCAGTGCCTATACAGCAGCCGACGCTTCGATCACCAATTCTTTTGTCGGAAAATCTTATAAGTGGGGGTATTTTCCTCCTGTCAAAGAATTCAACATAAATGAATTGTTTACTCGCAAGCGTGCAAATGCTAAAGTTACAATCCTATGGGCAGGACGACTCATAGGATATAAGCATCCGGATGCTGCAATCCTATTGGCTGAAAAACTTAAATCAGAGAATCTAAGCTTTTCTCTTAATATCATAGGAAGTGGAGAACTCGAAGAATCACTTAAACAAATGATACGAGAAAAGAAGATTTCGGACTCTGTGCATATGCTGGGTGTAAAAAAACCAGAGGAAGTAAGAGAGTACATGGAACAGTCTGATGTTTTCCTTTTTACAAGTGATTTTAATGAAGGGTGGGGAGCAGTACTTAATGAATCCATGAATAGTGCGTGTGCAGTTGTTGCAAGCCATGCAATTGGATCTGTTCCTTTTTTGATCAAACAGTATGAAAACGGGATAGTTTATCATGACGGCAAGTTTGAGGAGTTATACAATGCTGTCCGGTTGTTAATTGCCGATAAAGGACTTAGAGAGAATCTTGGAAGAGCGGCATATGAAACTATTGTAAACGAATGGAACGCAAAAATTGCTGCCGAAAGGTTGATCACACTATACAAAGATCTGCAAAATTCGGGTACAAGTAATACATTTATTGATGGTCCTTGTAGTCAAGCTCCAATTATTAAGAATGAGTGGTTTTAACATGATCAGATTGCTGAAATCGATCCATCTGTATGGGACTTATAAGAGAGTATGTACTTTCTTGATTAATCATGTTTTCACTAGCATGAAACCCTTTTCAAGTAACATAAAATGTGCCATTCTTCGCTCGGTTGGACATAGAATTGGCAAAGGGACCACTATAGTCAGTCCCGTTTATATTATTGGTAAAGTGGAGATAGGTGACGCATGCTGGATAAATCGAGGTTTTACAGTACAAGGAGATGGACTTGTAAGAATTGGCGATAATTGCGATATTGCACCTGATGTATCCTTTTTAACCGGTGGGCATCAAATTGGAACGTCAAAACGCAGAGCAGGTACCGGGGAAGTCTATACAATAACTGTTGGCAATGGCTGTTGGATCGGAGCAAGATCAACCCTGCTCGGAAACATTGTTGTGAACGATGGCAGCGTTGTGGCGGCTTGCACGTGTGTAAATCGCGATGTGCCTGAGAACGTGGTAGTTGGAGGTGTTCCGGCAAAGGTCATAAGGAGGCTGGACAGTGAAGATTTTGAGTCTTCTGAAAAATAAAGTTGTGAAGAATGCCGGTTGGATAATTGGCGGACGAATTGTGCACATGATCTGCGCATTCGTCGTATCACTACTTACAGCGCGGTATCTTGGCCCGGGGAATTATGGCCTTATCAATTATGCAGCAGCATATACAACATTCTTCTATTCTATCTGTACACTTGGGATTAATTCAATTTTGGTTAAGGCTTTAATAGATGAACCAGTGAATGAAGGAGAAACATTAGGGACATCAATAATACTTCAAGGAATAGCCAGCATCTTCTCTAGTCTCATGATCATTGGAATAGTTAAGGTTATTGATGGCAGGGAGACCATCACAGTAATTGTTACGGCTCTATGCACAATAGGACTAATCTTTAGGGTCTTTGAAACAATTCGTTATTGGTTCCAAGCGCACCTTCTTTCTAAATATTCTGCTATTACGTCAACAGTTGCTTATATACTGACTTCTGCCTATAGGTTGGTACTGTTGATTCAAGGAAAGACAGTCACTTGGTTTGCGCTGGCAACTGCAATCGACTATCTGGCTGTAGCGATGCTTCTCTTTGTCTTTTATAAGAAGTGTAAGGGGCCCAAATTGTCTTTCTCTAAACGTCAGGTGAGACGGTTGCTAAGGATGGGTGTCCCCTTTATTCTGGCGGGGCTGATGGTATCGATCTATGGCAACTCAGACAAGTTCATGCTTAAACATATGATCGATGAAGCAGAAGTTGGTTATTATTCCACTGCTTGTTCATTATGTAATACCTGGGTGTTCATTCTATCAGCAATCATTGACTCAATGTATCCAGTTATCATGGAGTCGCATAAGAATAACTACTTAAAATATGAACAACAGAACAGGCTAATGTATGCAATTGTTTTCTATATTTCTGTGTTTGTGTCTCTGCTATTTGTGATTTTTGCGAGTCCGGTCATTAGGCTTTTATACGGGGAAGCATATATGCCTTCAGTGGCTCCATTACAAGTCATAACTTGGTACGTTGCTTTTTCTTATTTGGGTGTTGCACGAAATGCCTGGATTGTGAGCGAGAATCTTCAGAAGTATATAACACCAATATATGCCGGAGCAGCGATTACAAATGTAGTGATAAATTATCTGCTTATACCTGTTTGGGGAGCTACCGGGGCAGCGATTGCATCATTGATCACGCAGGTAAGTACTATATTCTTCTTCCCGCTTTTTATAAAGCCTATGCGGAAGAATACAAAACTGTTAGCGGAAGCTTTATTTTTAAAAGGCATCAAGTAGGAGGAACAATCAACATGAGTGCGTTTAACGGAGCAACACTAATGATTACTGGCGGTACCGGATCTTTCGGAAACGCCGTTTTGAAGCATTTTCTAGAGACAGATATCGGTCAAATCCGAATATTCTCTCGGGACGAGAAAAAACAGGATGACATGCGACACGATATTCAGGCAAAGCACCCTGATACAGCCAAGAAGGTCAAGTTTTACGTGGGCGATGTCCGTGACCCTCGCTCTGTCGCTGACGCCATGCCCGGCGTAGATTACATATTCCATGCAGCAGCTCTCAAGCAGGTCCCGTCCTGCGAGTTCTTTCCGATGCAGGCAGTCAAGACTAATGTAGAGGGAACGGACAATGTTCTCCATGCGGCCATTGATGCTGGGGTGAAACGGGTTGTGTGTTTGTCCACGGACAAAGCGGCATATCCGATCAACGCCATGGGTATCAGCAAGGCCATGATGGAGCATGTCGTCTTCGCTAACGCTCGTGTGGCGGCTGAACGGTCTGATACCGTTATCTGTTGCACTAGATATGGCAATGTTATGTGCAGCCGAGGTTCGGTAATTCCACTTTTCATCGACCAGATTCATGCGGGAAATCCGATCACCATTACAAATCCTGAGATGACGCGATTCCTAATGAATCTGGATGAAGCAGTTGAACTGGTTCATTTCGCGTTCAATCACGCTAACCCTGGAGACCTGTTTATCCAGAAGGCTGATGCTGCTACAATCGGCGATCTTGCCAAGGGGGTGCAGCAACTCTTCGGAGACACGGGTACGAATATCATTGGTACACGTCATGGCGAGAAGCTCTACGAGACTCTGATGACTAGAGAAGAGCGTCTCCGATCCGAAGACATAGGCCGCTACTTCCGTGTCGCTGCCGATAACCGCGATCTGAATTATGACAAGTACTTCGTTCAGGGTAAAGTCGTAACGCAAGCCGAGGAAAGCTACACGAGCCATAATACCGTACGGCTTGATGTCGACGGCGTTGTGAAGAAGATTCTGACAACGGATTATGTACAGGAAGAACTGAAAGGCATTAGACACAATTAAGACTTGATGTGGGATGGCTTCTGTAATATTGTTTGCCTTGACCTATGTGGTCAAATAAAACTCAAAACATCGAAAAAGGGAGAAGGGCCACATGAACATATTAATCACGGGGGCGGCCGGAGCATTAGGGCGCAATCTGGTAGAAAATTTGAAGGCGATCAGGGACGGAAAGAACCGGACAAGGCCAACCTTATCCATCCAGGAAATATACGAATATGACAGAGAGTCTACGCCTGAAGAACTGGACCACTTTTGTTCAGACGCTGATTTCATCGTACATGCTGCTGGCGTGAACAGGCCCAAAGAAAACTTTGAGTTCATGGAGGGGAACTTCGGCTTCACATCAACGCTTCTTGACTGTCTCAGGAAGCATAATAAAAAAGCTCCGATCATGATCACGTCCAGCATTCAAGCCACCCTCTCCGGTCGTTTTGGAAACTCAGAGTATGGCCGCAGTAAGCTCGCCGGTGAAGAGCTTATGTTCGAGTATGGGGAGTCCATCGGAGCTCCTGTGTATGTCTATCGCTTTGAGAACATGGTGGGCAAGTGGATCAGGCCACGATATAACAGCGCGGTTGGAACATTTTGCTATTGCATTAGTCGAGATGAGCCTATCACCGTCAATGATCCTTCGGTTCTTATGGAGATGGTTTTCTTCGATGATATCTGCGAAGAAATCTACGATGCCATGGAAGGGCACCCGCACAGATGCCATTATGAGGGAGTAGAGGCTGTCCCAGACGAAAACGGCCGTTACTGCCACTGCCCGGTGAAGTATAAAGCGACGTTAGGTGAGATTGTTGATCTTCTTCATAAGTTCCATGACTTTCCACAGGACTTTATTATCAACAGCCTGAAGCCAGGCAGTTTCGAGAAAAAACTCTATGCGATGTACCTGTCTTATCTGCCGAAAGAGAAAACCGTCTTTGATTACAAGATGAATGTTGATCAGCGCGGCAGCTTCACGGAACTGATTCGCACGCTCGATCATGGCCAAGTATCCATCAACATCAGCAAGCCCGGCATCACGAAAGGGCAGCATTGGCACCAGTCGAAGTGGGAGATCTTCATTGTGGTTCATGGTCACGGACTGATCCAGATGAGAAATTTGAAAGATGGCGAGATTGAGGAATACGAAGTAACCGGCGATAAGATTCAGGGCGTTTACATGAAGCCCGGCTGGACACATAATATCATTAACCTGAGTGAGACGGACGACCTGGTTACCGTGATGTTTGCCTCAGAACTGCTGGATAAGGATCATCCAGACACATTCTTTGAGCCGGTTGTGAAGGAGTAAGAGTATGGAATATCCGAATTGGAAAGAAAACGGAAAGATTAAGCTGGCCATTATTGTCGGCACAAGACCCGAGATTATTCGCCTTGCAGCCGTCATCAAAAAATGCCGTAAGTATTTTGACACGCAGTTGTGGCATACCGGCCAGAACTACGATTACAATTTGAATGGTGTATTCTTCAAGGACCTTGGACTTGCCGATCCAGAGCTGTATCTGGATGCAGTCGGCGATGATCTCGGAGCTACGATGGGGAACATCATCGACCGAAGCTATAAGGCGATGGTTGCCACAAAGCCGGATGCCGTGCTTGTGCTGGGAGATACGAACTCCTGCCTGTCTGTCATTGGCGCAAAGCGGCTGCACATTCCAATCTTCCACATGGAGGCGGGTAATCGCTGCAAGGATGAATGCCTGCCGGAGGAGACCAATAGACGTATAGTTGACATAATCTCTGATGTGAATCTGGCTTACAGCGAACACGCGAGAAGATACCTCGCTGACTGCGGACTGCCGAAGGAAAGAACGTATGTGACAGGTTCACCCATGGCCGAGGTGCTGGAGGAGAATCTTGAGGCAATTCAGACCTCTGATATCCACGCACGGTTAGGCCTTGAGAAGGGTAAGTATATACTATTAAGCGCCCATCGTGAAGAGAACATCGATACTGAGAAGAACTTTACTTCTCTCTTTACTGCAATCAATAAGATGGCGGAGAAATACGATATGCCTATTCTGTATTCCTGCCATCCGAGATCCAGGAAGCGGCTGGAAAGCAGTGGATTTGAGCTGGACAAGAGGGTCATCGCACATGAGCCACTTGGCTTCCATGATTACAATTGCCTGCAAATGAATGCATTCTGCGTTGTGAGCGACAGCGGCACGCTGCCGGAGGAGAGCAGTTTTTATACCTCCATAGGGCGTCCGATCCCTGCTGTGTGCATCAGAACGAGCACAGAGAGACCGGAAGCCCTGGACAAGGGATGTTTCGTCCTGTCCGGTATCGATACAGTTGGCTTGCTTCAGTCTGTGGACCTTGCGGTTGAGATGGTTCAGAATGGCGATCTTGGGATCCCCGTCCCGGACTATGTGGACACTAATGTATCCGATAAAGTTGTGCGGATCATTCAGAGTTATGTTGGCGTCGTGAATAAGATGGTATGGCGGAAATCATGATCAAGCTCTTCCCTGTGATTCGCACAGATCGGATATACCCGGTAGTAATTCATAAAAAGGATAAATAAATGGACCATGCAGAAAAAGCCAGGGCTCTGTTCCTGGAAGGCTATAACTGCGCGCAGGCAGTAATGTGCGCATTCGATGACCTGACCGGGCTCGACCGGGAGACCTCCGCGCGCCTTGCCTCTTCATTCGGCGGAGGTATGGGCCGCATGAGAGAAGTCTGCGGCACTGTGAGCGGCGCGCTGCTCGTACTGGGACAGCTCTGCGGATACTCGGACCCCAAAGACCCGCAGGCCAAAATAGACCATTACCATCTGGTACAGGAATTCGCCCGGCGTTTTAAGGAGATCAACGGTACGATCATCTGCCGGGAACTTCTGAGCGGAGTTAAGACGAAGCCCGGAAACGAGCCGGAAGCGAGAACACCGGAATATTACGCCTCCAGGCCCTGCCTGCGCCATGTAGGCGAAGCGGCCGCGATCGTCGATGAGCTGCTGCGCGAGCGGATGCAGGACAAAGGTAATCAGTGATGAGCTGCTGCGAGAGCAGACGTAAGACAGGATGGGATTTTCCGTGATATCTTTTGAAAGCAAAATTTTAGACAGGGGACAGTTCTCTGTCTCTTTTCGATAGAGATGGAAGGACATTTCTCTGTCTCTCATCAGTTTTCGGGAGGACGTTATGCTGGGTAAGAAAAAGTGCAGGATCCTTAAGGAGATCCGTCAGAAGATAGCGGATGAGAATGATATCCCGTATGTGACACATGAATGTAAGTTCCAGGGAGAGTGCGAAGGCACCTGCCCGCGCTGCGAGAGCGAGCTGAAATATCTGGAGAAGCAGCTGGCCGCCCGCGCTGCGGCCGGAAAGCGGATCGCGATCGCGGCACTCTGCGCAGGCATGACCTTCAGCATGGCCGGATGTGCATCCCCTTTTGCAAATGATAAAGGTGGAGACAAGAGCGGCACGGAAGACCTTGCAGGAATGATGGACGAACCGGATGAAGTCTATGTGACCACAGGGGAAGTCGCACCCCCGGAAGATACCGGAGAAGAAGGGCAGGAAGGTTCCACTAGTCAGGGAGGCAGCACCAGTCAGGAAGGCTCCACCGGAAAGGAAGATGTTTCCGGTCAGGGAAGCACTTCCGGGAAGGAAGTGCCTGAAGAAATTGAGCTCACGGGAGACGTCGCGTACTTCGAAGAGGATGTTGCGCCATGAGCAGCGCATTATTTCCCCTTCTGGGTCTGTCAAGGCACCGGATGGGCACAGACGGCGTCGGGATCACGACACTGGCTGCCGCAGCCGGCTGCCCGCTGCACTGCCGGTGGTGCATCAACAGAGATCTGCTCAGTAAAGCGAAGGTGGTAGACGTAACCCCGGAAGAATTTTTTGAACGAGTCAGAGTTGATGATCTGTATTTTCGCGCGACGGGGGGCGGGATCACTTTTGGTGGGGGAGAACCCCTGCTGCAGGCAGATTTCATCAAAGAGTTCCGGGAGATCTGCCCGGAAGAATGGAAGATCACCGTGGAGACGAGCCTTTTTGTCCCGAGAAATTATCTTGCACAGGTGATCGATGCGGTGGATCTCTTTGTCGTCGACTGCAAGGATATGAACGAGGATATATATAGGAAGTATACCGGAGAGGACTCTTCCGTGATGGAGGAGAATCTTCAGTTCCTCCTCCAGAGAAAGGACGCTGAGAGCATTCTTGTCAGGGTGCCGCTGATCCCCGGTTACAACACGGCGGAGGATCAGAAGAAGAGCGCGGAGAAACTTCGCGAAATGGGTGTGAAGAGACTGGATCTGTTTGAGTACAGGACTAAGGTTAAGGGATGATTTGAGTGAAGGGCGCTGCCCTTGCTGATTTTGGTCAGCAAGGGAGCGCCTTCTTTTAT
>Ga0256407_10009747_pt1 | contig 13657 bp, 13 predicted proteins | sample RumenRJG_04DNA_FD_193489 | JGI IMG/M metagenome (GOLD analysis project Ga0256407, IMG submission 193489) | Bovine rumen microbial communities from Lethbridge, Alberta, Canada - RJG_04 | ecosystem: Host-associated > Mammals > Digestive system > Stomach > Rumen | place: Canada: Alberta... | reverse complement strand
AACCCACGTCAGGCAACCTTATCAATCGGGACTGCCTTGTAGAATGCCATATTTGCATGAGTTGTGTACTCGTAACCCAACTCCTTCATGGCCAATCCCAAATGCACCTTGGTACTATGGTTTACAGCCAACAAGGGATAATCCTTTCTGATCACTTGCAGCATTGCCTTGGTGTTCATCGATTTTACTTCCTCACCTTCCTTTGGCTTGCGGAAGCAGGCCACAACTATATCTGCCATATCCTTTTTCTCCGTAAACTCAATGTTCAACTCCTGAATCCTCGCTACTTCCTCATTGTTGAACCAGTATGGAGCCTTTTGCTCTCTCAGTTCATAGAGCACTTGGGCATAAAGCTGCTCATAGTTGATTTCCCCTACATTATTTATATACTCTCCTTGGGGAATGTTGATGCAGATGTACCTTCTGCTTCCTGTAGCATCCGTCAAGGGATGAGGATTATTGGTGGTTGCTACGAAGGAAGCGAATCTTGGCTTATCCTCCTGAGCACATCCGTAGATGGGTCTGCCGTTTACCTTGCTCTTGGAAAGCGTCTGCTTCAAGGCAGCGTGCTGACTGGGTCGGATAGCATCCAACTCATCAAGGTTCACCAGCAGGTTGTTCGTCAGAGCCATTTCCTTGTCAAACCTGTTGCTCAGATTCAGATGGTCCAAATAGTATTGGCGCAAATGCTGGGGAAGCATTCTGCGGAGGAAGGTCGTCTTACCGCAACCCTGCCCGCCGATCAGCGTCGGAACGCACTCGTTTCCGTGCAGCGTATCCATCTGAAGCCAATGGGCCACAGCGGAGCGGAGCCAGATGCTCAGGAACGCGAGCTGCTCGCTGCTTACGCCGGGCAGACGGCCGAAAAGGTTGGCCACATGGTTCTCTCCGTCCCATTTGGGAAGGCCGTTCAGGAACTCCTCGATGGGATTGAACTCAGGTACTTCCTCGGAACGGATGTAATCCACAATGTCAGTCTTGGGCTTGCCGTCTGCAAGATCCAAGCGCTTGGCCCTGAGGATGATGCTGTTCAGCGCAGCTTGGGTCAAAGGCCTGAAATCCGCCAACTGCTCGCCTTCAGCATTCTTGGTTGTAAACTCAATCTTCCCGTTCAGCACATTGCGACGGAAAAGATAATTCTCACTAAGGAACTGCTCAACCTCGAGCATTCCTTCCAGAGGGGCATTCATAGCCTCTCCATTGATAAGTAATGTTTCTTTCAATGTTGTTAAATTTAAATTAGGTTAGTAATAAAGAAAAGTTATCTCGTGTGCTTCTCACAGACCATTATCTACGAAAAAGCTCGCAAATATACTACGATTTTCTTTATCCTCCAAATATTTCGAGCCTACAAGACACTTTTTATTATTTTGACGTTCGATTTGGAGGATATTGTTTTTTTTTGTTGGGTTAGGTGTTGGGTTAGGTGTTTGAGCAACACCTAACCCGCGCTAAACTCGACAACCATCGATTCTCAAACCGTGTTGGGTTATAAGATGATATGATTTGAACAAAAACGAAAACAAAAACGAAAACAAAAATCAATGAACAATTAATAATGAACAATTAACAAGGCTGCGATTGAGCGAGAGGAGAGCTTAACTGGTTTGGGCTATCCCGAGCGTGAGCAGGCTCGAGGCGTAGCCTCAATAAAAAAAATTAATAATAAAAACTTCTTGACAAACCAAGAATTGGGTAAAATGTAAAAGGATGTTCTTTAGCATAAGAATTTTTACTGCCACGTTAGGCGGCAAAAATTTTCAAGTTAGCCGGCACATTTTCTCTAACATAGCAAAAATAGGAGAGTAGAAAAGGCGCCCAGAAAAATATTTACATATATATACCCTTTTTCAATATCTTCCAAACAAAAGTTAATTTTTTTTAATAAAATTTCTAATAACGTAACCTTTGTTTTTTCACTATTTATATGAAGGGGGTGAAATCTGGGTTCCCCATTTTGTGTTAGGCTTGTCGGATGTGGTGTATTTCAGTATAGCTCCATCAGAAAGATTCTCCCATGGAATCCACGTTCCTTTGCAGGTTTTCCCGTTGATACTCATACTTGTAATAAAGGGCTTACCATCTTTAGAACTATTCTGAACAATGGTTTTCCCATTTGGTAAATGAATGCATATATAGGGGAACGATGGTGTGCTCACGGCAAAGCCAGCTACACCAGGAATTTCGGGATACAATCCCAGACTTACCCAAACGTACCAGGCTCCCATGGCTCCGAGGTCGTCATTTCCAGGCAAGCCATCAGAGACATCTATATAAATCTCGTTTAGCACGCGGCGAATAACGTCTTGCGTTTTCCAAGGACAACCTACCCAATTATATAGCCAGGGAAAACCAAAACATGGCTCGTTGCCGGAAGCGTACCAGTCATCGCCGTAGTCCGCATCCAGTCGGCGGAAATATTCAGCCAGTCGTACTTCTGCTGAGTCGCGTCCACCAATGGTTTCTACCAAACCGTTAATGTTATAGGGCACCATCCAGAAGAAATCCTTGTATGTCGCTTCCATGAATCCATGATCCAACGGCTTCCAACTACCGTCTTGATTACGAGATTGAATCCATTTGGTCTCAGGATTATAGAGACGTTTCCAGAAACGTGTACGTTCCATATATTTTTCGGACAGCTCCTTATCGTTCAATGCTTTCAAGGCAAACTGGGCAATAGCAAAATCTGCAGACATGAATTCCAACTGGCGGCGAGCATCCATAGTTTTGTACTTTTCATTGTTGATATTATATTTAGCTTTTATCTGGGTAACTGTTTGCTGCCGGGTAATATTGTTTATGTACTGGTCTTGCTACTTGCACAGATTGAAACACGTTCTTACAGTCGCATACCTACGATGGCGCGGGCACGCCACTTGTTCTGATTGATAATCCCTGCATCATTGTCATAAACGGAGTTGTTCATCACCAAAGTAGCACCGGCAAAGTAACGCTTAGAGAAGTTATATATGACGGCGACACGCTCATTGAAAATCATGTGGAAACGCATGTGCTTGGCTTCAAGTTCCTCGTCATTGAGCATTAACTTATTTCTGTTATAGACTACGAAGGTAGGCAGGGCAGAAAGATGCAACAGCCAATTCTTGCCGAGTACCAGATTATAGCCGTAGCCCGCACCAAGGCCTAAATGCCCAAATTTCAGGCTGACATCATGTGCTTCCGGTCTTCTTGTCTTCAGGTCTTCGGTTGTGTTGATACTTCCGCCCTGATAGCTGATGCCAGCCAGCCAGGAACCTGCAGAACGACGTTGGATAAAGTTCTGGTTGAAGGCTGCCGGAAAGGAGAATTTGCGGTAGTTAAAGGCATAATATCCAGCTATGTTGACAATCTTCATGGCCAGATCGCCCTGTTCCAACTGCTGTACTCTGTCAGCGAGGTGAATGTCGCCAGAGAGACTTTCTGACCGTTGGTAACTGAAGTCGAGACTAATGCGACTGCTGAAATAGTTCAGGTTGAGTTCATAGTCCTTATAAATACCCTTCATCTTGGCAGGATTGAGAGAAAAGGATGCAGAAAGCCCCCTGTATGAGGCGCCAAGGCTAATTGTGTTCTTGCGAGTGGTGCTGAGGTCGGACTTGGAAGTAATACCTTTTAAGGTTCCTTTTGTATGGAAGGTGTTACCCGTCTGGTTATACCTCACTTTCAGTGTCCACCTTCCCACGGGTCTTATCACGTAGTTGGTATCGTATGGGATTTTATAATAACGGGCAGAGAGCGTGCTGTCTAACCGTGCAATCTTCTGTCGCAGGGTTCTTTTCTGCGCCAGGATATTAGAAGGGTAGGCCAGCAGGATGCCCCAAAGAACCATTAGACAGACACCTATTCCTATTCGACCTTTCTTGCTCATAAAAACAAACCTTTTCCTACTCAACCTTCAATGAAAAAGCTTTTCCGGCTGGCATCATCAGATACTAAGTTCGTCAAGTACCTTGATGAGACGTTTGTCAAAGGGTTTATCGGTGCGGATGCACTCACTGAAAGGAACATATACCACATCATTGAAGCGATAACCAATCATGATGTTACGCTGTCCCTGTATGATAGCCTCGATAGCTCCTACACCCATGCAGCTGGCCAGAATACGGTCTCGGGCAGATGGTGCTCCGCCTCGTTGCAAATGACCGAGGATGGAAACGCGGACATCAAATCCAGGGAACTCATTCTTTACACGATCGGCATAGTACATGGCACCGCACTTGGGACTTTCAGATACGATGACGATACATGATTTCTTGGACTTTCGGATGCCGCGATTCATGAAATCTGCCAACTGGTCAACATCTGTCATATCCTCAGGAATGATGGCGGCTTCTGCGCCGCAAGCGATGGCTGTGTTCTGAGCTAAATAGCCAGCCTCGCGCCCCATTACTTCAACAAAGAAGATACGCTCGTGGCTGTTGGCTGTATCGCGGATACGGTCAACACACTCCATGATAGTATTCATGGTGGTATCATAGCCGATGGTAGCATCGGTGCCGTAGAGGTCGTTGTCGATGGTGCCAGGCAGTCCAATGATGGGAAAGTCGAATTCCTCGGCGAAAATACGGGCGCCGGACAGTGAACCGTTGCCTCCGATGACGACAAGCGCATCAATCTCCTCATGCAGACAGGTTTCATACGCCTTCTGCCTGCCTTCGGGTGTCATAAAATCCTTGCTTCGGGCTGTTTTCAGGATAGTACCACCACGATCGATGATACCTGATACATCTTCTGTGGTAAACGTTTTCACTTCATCATTGATGAGGCCTTCGTAGCCTCGGTAGATGGCTTTAATAATGAAACCATTATATATACCGGCGCGTGTCACGGCACGAATGGCTGCATTCATACCAGGGGCATCGCCACCCGATGTCAGAACACCTATAGTCTTAATTTTTCCCATTGTCTTGATATTTTTTATTAGTTATTCTTATTTTTTGAGTTCGCATATTCGTTTGATGTGTTGCTTCAGGATGTAATAGGCAGGCTGTGCCATGGCTCCGTGGTCGTAGCCCTGCATTTCGTAGAGTGTTACATCCTTGTGCCCCACCAGTTTTAGCATACGCCAAAAGTATGCCTGTTCCTCGTATCGGCCGTAAAGTTCCATCTCACGGTCACCGGAGATAATGATGATAGGTGGCGCATCCGGACGGACGTAGGTAAGCGGTGCATACTGGTCGATAGTGGCCTGCAGGGGACCAAGACCTTGCTGCTTGCGGATGTTGTAGTGAGTGATGCACTGTCCGCTGAATGGAACAAGGGCAGCCAGCGAGTCGGCATCAACACCATATTTTGCAAGCCAGTGCTTATCTAAGCCTATCATGTCCAGCAGATAACCGCCCGCAGAGTGTCCGGCCACAAAGATCTTACGTTTACTGCCACCGTATTTTGCTATGTTCTTGTAGGTCCAGGCAACAGCAGCTGCCGCATCGTCCAGGATGTCGTTGATATTGGCCTTAGGCAACAGACGGTAATTGACAGCTACTACAACGAGGCCGCAGTTCTTGAGTTGTGAATCGATGTGTTTGCTGCCGCCTTCTATTCCGCCACCGTGGAACCACACCACTACGGGTGCATCCTTCTGGTCGGTAGGATAATACACATCTAATTTGCAGCGTTCCTGGGCATAGCCCTCTGCTTTCTCTCGATAGGGAATATCGTTGTCTTGATTGTACTGTGCCCTTGCAATGCTTGTAAAGATCAGAAGGGCAAGAATAAAGATAGATCCTCTGTTTCTCATTTTCATTTGGTTTTTGTTATGATGCCTTAGTATTTTTTTGCTGTTTCTGGGTGTAGGTTCTCATTAACTCGAAGAATGTTGGCATATCCACTAGTTCGATACTGGGATCCTGCCGTTTGGCTTCCTCTATGAGACTTACATACCATTCCGGACTCTTCAGGATAATGCGGAACCAATGGAAAGGGACACCCTTACGGAGGTGTAAACGGTCAACCAGCACCTGAGCTGCTTCCTTTGGATTGTTTGAAACAAGGTCGTAGTCAGACCTCAGCACGGGCATGCCACGGTAGTTGCTGATTACGTCACATTTTTGGGGAACGATGCCATTATGGCTGAATTCCCTGTAGGCATCCAGTGATTTCTTGCCCATAGCAGGTCCATTCCCGTCGATGATGAAGCCCGTAATACTCAATCCCCACTTTCTGTAGTATTTCTTGCAGTGTTTCTTCCATGTGTCAATATCCTCTGGTGCGCCCTCTCTTTCTGCGACACCCGGCATCAGATAGCCTGCTCCGTTGTCGGCAGCAGCAAAGAAATCTTTGGGACTGGCTGTAACGCGGAAGTTATGCAATACGTGGGGAACACGTTCTGATAACACGGGACTGATGCACCACATCATGGGCAATTCTCCACGGTAGGGGTTGTCCCACAAATCAGGCGTACGCTGCGATACCCACGATGAAGCATCGTAGTCGCCCACATAGATAATCACGTAGTTACGGGTAGTGTCAACAGTACCATCGTTATTCAGATAATGTTCCTTTTTCAGTTTTTTCTGTGAAGTCCAAGGCTGTGAGTAGCATTTCTTTAAAGGGAAGTGCTGCCAGAAAGATGCGTTTGCCAATGCACCGTAACCGATGGCATCAGCATCCTTGAAAGCCATATACCTGCTGATTAACTCAGCAAATTGCCATTCTGTATCCACATCTGCATGCTTGCCGCCAGCACGTTTGGTATATTTGTAGGCCCATTCAGGAAAACCTCCTATATAGCAGGGTACAGCGTTGTGTCGCAGGCTGTGTGCCTGCTGCAACATTTCGCACAGCGTATGATAATCTGTTCCTGTGGGTTGATTTAAGTCGTCTGTAGCCTCGTCTGGCCAAGGGGATAAATCGAAGAAGAAAGCTTTCCGGCTGATAAAGAAGTCGTGGTTGGTAAGCGTATGATGGTTGGTGGGAGCGGCTAAGGGTTTGCGGCGCCACATTTGATCTTGATAGTAACCAGCATAGCGTCCGTCCATGCGCCCCGTCTTCATGTACCGTTCCAGCAACCAAAGGTAGGGGTCACATTTCTGACTTCCTGACGAAACACGTTCCGTGCCAGGAATCTGTCCTTTTCCAGTAAACAGGGTGCTGCCATCGCTATTTACCAGCCATTCGCGAACCTCCAAGGCGTCTTGTCCGCTCGTCAGCCTTTGGTAAAGAGACGTTGGACGTGCATCCCATCGCAGGGGCAACAGGTTCTCCACACCGGCAAGGCTACTGGCAACATTGCTTGTAGAAGCCACATTAGAGTCGTAGGCAACTACACCGTGAAGCAGATGGCGGAAATGTCTGACCACTTCTTCCACCCTTTCCAAACGCAAGGTGTCTCTCCCGTTCAGCCATTCCCCTGTGCGGCGATAGCGGTTCCACCAATAAGCATCTATGCTCCGTCCGTTGGTTTCCACATATTCTATGTACAGCCGAGGCTTGTCCCTGTTCACGATACCTTGGAGTGCGCTGATGGCATGCAAATCGTCCCAAACACCAATCACTGCCATGCTGTCTCTGTAATCAGCCTTCAAAGTGTATCTCATGTCAATGTAAACTATCGGCTCCTGACGTTTTGCCTCCGTTTTTCCTCCTGCAAAGACGGTTATAAAAATCAGCAGAATGAAATGTACATTGATATATGTGTTGACACTTCTCTTCATCTCGTTGATAGGGTGTTTATTTGATAATATCCGATGCTTAGAACAAATTTTTTGCTTTGTTTTGGCAAAGGTAGAAAGAATGTCTGAGATACGAAAAGAAATCAGGTTCTATTTTCAATAAACACAGCGTATCAGGCATGTCATTTGACAATCTGAATGTGTACAAAGTACAAAAACCTTACGAAGATTAAGTGTCATTCTTTAATGATTTCAGCAATCTTGCGGCGGGCTTTACGACCCTCGGGACTGGGCCAGAGGGGATAGACATGTCCCATCTTCTCGGCAACGTGCAGTCGGACATCGACTCCCGCGGCCTTCATCTTGTCGTAAGTCTTGCAGATATCTGTGTAGAACACTTCCCATGTGCCGGTAAAGAGGTCGGTAGGCGGCAGGCCTTCCATGTCGCCATATAGGGGTGAGATAATCGGGTTGGAAACATCCAACTGTCCTGCCCAGGCGGTCCCATACTTCTGTAACACGTCGATGGTTAGCCAGTTGTCGCGCTCCTGTATCGAAGGATCGCCGCCCATGACATCGACCCAGGGGGAGATGAGCACCAGGTGGCGAGGCAGACCGAGCGAGTCATTGCGTATCTGCTGCGCCAGAGCCAGTGTAAAGCCGCCTCCTGCTGAGTCGCCCATAATGAGAATGCGACTGGCAGGCATAGACTTCAAAAGTTTGCAATAGAGCTGCATCATAAGCGGATGAGCCTCGGTGGCTGTATGAAGGGGCAGCAGCGGGTAATTTGGCGTCACGATACCACAGCCTGTGGTCTTGGCCCACTCGGCCATGGCTTTCCAGTGTTGAGAGGTAAAGTTATGGACGTAGGCACCGCCGTGAATATAAAGCACTACAGGTTTTGTGTCGTTCTCTGCTGGCACCTCAAACACCTGCATGTTTCCGATGGTATATTGAACAACCTCACGGGGGAATACCACATCGGCAGGAATCTCCGTTTTACTTTTGTCGGTCTTGTCGGCCATGGCCTTGTCGTACGACTCCGTGTCCATCTGGTGCAAAGCACTCTTCACAATGATGGCCAATGGTGAGCGGCCGGTAATCAGCCAGATTCCTCCACCGATGACCATGAGGGCAATGATAACCACTGCCACTATTCGCAGTATTTTCTTTGTTTTCATGTTCATAACTTTGTTTGGGTAACTCTTATTTTTCCATGAACGCCTTGATGCGGTCGGCAATGTTCTGCTTCAGGTTGTTATAGAAGAAACCGTAGTCATTGCGGTGATAACATTCAGGACCGAACAAAGGAACGGCTGCTTCTTCGCTGATGGCAAAGGGCTTGGCTTCAGCAGTGGTGACAACGACGGAGCCTCGGATAGTGTCAACACGGGCATCGACAATGCCGGGAATAATCATCTTGCCCGTCATATCGTCTAGCGAGCCGAGGTTGTCTTTGGCGGGTGCGTATGTGTCATCACGCTTCCAGTTAATGGGGTTGATGCTCAAGCCGTCAGGAGCCAGTGTCACGTTCTTGGCATCCTTGTTGCCGACCCCTTCAGTATTCCATGAGATGATGACACCCGTGTCGGTGGCTCCTTCGGCAAACTTCAAACCCGTGCGCTCCAGGAAGTCCTTGGTCACTGCAAAGCCGATGGGATAGGCAGCAACCATTCGCTTCAGATACTCAGGATGCTTGGTCATGTAGTTCTCAAGCAAGTTGAGAAGGGTTGAGGAGCCCTGCGAGTGACCGGCCAGAATGAATGGGCGCCCTTGGTTCAAGTTTGTCAGGAAGTAGTCGAGTGCATCGGTGGCATCGAAACCAGAGAGATAGTTGGTGACGAAACGGTAATCGGTACCAGGTTTTGGCATCGAAATCTGACGATAATAGGGCATGTAGATGTTGCAACTCTCTTCGAACACACTGGTCTGAACCTGTCTGACAAACTTGGCACCTGCCACCATTTCTGAGTCGGTCACTTCGCATATCTGAACAGGGTCGCGGAAACCTGTCACCGTAGGATAGATGAAGAATACATCGACAGGCTTTGTAGCCTCAGTCGCTCTGTCCACCCAGTTTTCTGCCTTGCTGTAGTCGAGCTTGGTCTGAAATTTCTCTATGCCTGCTACGTCTTTCAGCATCTCGGGAATACTGTCCTGAACAGACACTTCATCGGCGGGTTTGTTACTGCTCTTGCACGAAGCAAGGCTCATGGCTGCCAGCATCACCGATGGCAGGAGCAAAAGGGAAATCTGTCTTTTCATTGTTCTATACATTATTTATATTATATTAAAAACTGTCTGTTGCTCAGTCATCATTCCTCAATACAATCTCTTTCATGTCCCTTTGTGGTATTTCATCCGATATCCCAACGGTGTCATACCCAGGTGTTCTTTGCAGTATTTGCCAAAGAACGAGGGATTGGGGAAATTCAGGTCGTTCGAAATTTCCTGCATCGTCATATCTGTGAAACGCAGACGGTACTCAATAGCTTTCAATGTGTATAGCTGTATATAGGTGCTTGGCCTGCGATTCATCACTTCCTTGAGAATGGTAGAGAGATATTTCGGTGTGATATTCAGTCGGGTGGCAAATTCATCCACCTTGCGGATGCGGCCGTCGCTCTCTTCCACTAACCTCATGAATTTGTCGATAATCCGTTTCTTATGAAGGTTGGGATTGAGTTCTTCCTGCTGATTCTCCTCAACCGCCCGCTCAGAAATACGCCGCATGATGGACAGTATTTCCAGCATTATGGTGCCTAAGAGTGAACGTACGATATAGGAGGTAAGCGCAGACGATGACTTTATCCTGCTGCACAGCAACTGGAAATAGGTGTCACAAAGCTTTATGTCGTCATCGTTAAGATGGACAACAGGGTGCAGCTTGAGCAGCGACATATCTGCCAGACTTATCAGATTATAGATTTCGATATTCCAAAGTTCACTGCGAGTAAACCAAATCTGTCGGCAATTAAAATCCGGTGATGTCAGAAAATTGCACATCGTACTGTGGACCATATACAGAAACATGTCGTTCTTCTGTATCTGCACAACATTGCCGTCGTATTCGAACTGTGCCCTGCCTTCAGTACAAAAGAAAATAATGCCATGATTTTGCGAACACATGCCTCCCGAGGGTATCGTGCCAATATTCTCCATCACAACCAGGTCTTCGCTATCACCAATCCTATAAGTGTCGTCTCCCCTTCGGGGCTTTAAATCTTGTATATCCATGTTGCCAATATTTCCGTGCTGTTCGTTTTTTTCTGTTTAGAATGCAAAAATAAACACTAATATCCTATTTTTACTGTTCTGTTTGTCGCCAATTCTGCTCCATGTTATAAAAATGCTTCAAAAAGACGGAAATCAACAATAAATAAAGAAATAATGAACATTGAGAAAGATGGCAGGCGTATTCGTTTTGTGTGCATAAAAATGCAGAAAAAGAGCCTTTCTGTTGCATATTCTTTGCATATTTTTAATGCTGTTCCAAAAATATGTTGTATCTTTGCGGTCGAAAAATGGCTAGTATGCAAAAACGACAAGATAAAAAGACCCGTTTACAGGCTATCAGACTTATTGTAAGTTCTCAGGCTTTAGAGAGTCAGGAGGATTTGCAGGTTGAATTAGACAAGGCTGGCTTCCCCTGTACGCAGACAACACTGAGCCGTGACCTGAAACAATTACGTATAAGTAAGGTTCGCGGGCGTAACGGACACAGTGTGTATGCCTTACCCAGAGAGGGTATGTTTTCTCCTGTGCTCACGCATGAGGAGATGAGGAAGAGTTGTTGGAGGGTGGATTTCTCAGGTAATCTGATGGTGGTACATACGCCACCCGGGCATGCCAGTATGGTCGCTTACGACATAGACAATGCCCATTATCCTTTTTTCTTGGGTACTGTGGCAGGAGATGATACTGTGTTGGTAGTGCTGCAGGAAGATTTAGAAAGAGATAAAGCGCGTGTGGCGATTTCGGAAATTGTTCCGCAATTAAATCAAAAGTGAAAAATCAGACTTTATTAATAGAAAAATGAGCGATATAAAAACAGATGATATAAAGATTATGGTGGCTGGACCTGAGCATGAGGTTTATGTGGACACCATTCTTGAGACGATAGCCGATGCTGCCAAAGTTCGTGGCACAGGTATTGCCAAGCGTACCCATGAGTATCTGGCGAAGAAGATGTTTGAAGCTAAGGCAGTCATCGCTTTGGCACCGGACGGACGTTTTGCTGGTTTCAGCTATATTGAGACGTGGGAGAACCAGCAGTATGTGACGACTAGTGGTCTGATTGTACACCCCGACTTCCGAGGCCTGCATATTGCCAAACGCATCAAGGACCTGACGTTTACACTGGCCCGTACCCGTTGGCCCCATGCCAAGATTTTCAGTCTGACAAGCGGTGCTGCTGTGATGAAGATGAACACTGCATTGGGTTACCAGCCGGTGACTTTCGCCGACCTGACAGATGACGAGGCATTTTGGAAAGGTTGCGAGGGTTGCGTCAACTATCCGGTGCTGAAAGAGCGTAACCGGAAGTTCTGTATCTGCACGGCGATGCTTTTCGACCCCACTGAGCATCTGCCTGCAAAGTTGTCGGATGAGGTGCTGTCGCGTATCAAGCACCTTCAGGAAATAGAGAGACATTAGCCTACCCCCATCCCCTCCCGAAGGAGGAAAGCCTTACCCCTATCCGGGGAGAGGGGAACTTGAGGTTAGAGAGTCTTCTTTAGAGTTTATCGTTATCATTATCGTTAACGTTAGAATTATGAATTAAGAATTGTGAATTAAATAATATGGAAAAGAAAAAAGTTGTCGTAGCTTTCAGTGGTGGATTGGACACCAGTTACAACGTGATGTATCTAACCAAGGAGTTAGGTTATGAGGTATATGCCGCCTGTGCTAATACCGGCGGTTTCTCTGCCGAGCAGTTGAAGAGAAACGAGGAGAATGCATACAAATTGGGCGCCGTGAAATATGTTACCCTCGACGTGACGCAGGAGTATTATGAGAAGTCGCTGAAATACATGATTTTCGGCAACGTGCTGCGTAACAACTGCTATCCTATTTCGGTAAGTTCGGAACGTATCTTCCAGGCACTGGCCATTGCCCGTTACGCCAAGGAGATTGGTGCCGATGCCATTGCTCACGGCAGCACAGGTGCCGGTAATGACCAGATACGTTTTGATATGACCTTCCTGGTAATGGCTCCTGGTGTGGAGATTATTACTTTGACCCGAGATCGTAACCTGACTCGTAAGGAGGAGGTTGACTACCTGAATGCTAATGGCTATTTTGCAGACTTCACCAAACTGAAGTATTCATATAATGTCGGCATCTGGGGCACATCTATCTGCGGCGGTGAATTGCTTGACCCTACACAGGGACTGCCCGAGGAAGCTTATCTGAAGCACGTAACGAACCCTGAGAAGGAGTCCTTGCTGAAGATTCAGTTTGAGAAGGGCGAAATCGTTGCTGTGAATGGCGAGAAGTTCGACGACCACATCAAAGCCATTCAGAAGATTGAGGAGATTGGCGCTTCTTACGCCATCGGTCGTGATGCTAATGTTGGCGACACCATCATCGGTATCAAGGGCCGCGTTGGTTTCGAGGCTGCAGCTCCCAAACTTATCATCGAGGCACACCGTCTGCTGGAGAAGTCAACTTTGAGCAAGTGGCAGCAGTACTGGAAGGACCAGGTTGCCAACTGGTACGGCATGTTCCTGCATGAGAGCCAGTACCTTGAGCCTGTTATGCCCGATATCGAGGCTATGCTCGCTAGCAGCCAGCGTAATGTAACCGGTACTGCCATTCTGAAGCTCCGTCCTTATGGCTTCGAGACTGTTGGTATCGACAGTGCCAACGACCTGACGAAGAGTAAACTGGGTGAATACGGTGAGACACAGACCGGTTGGACTGCCGATGAAGCCAAAGGCTTTATCAAGGTTTCAAGTACGCCACTCCGCGTTTACTATGGTATCCATAAAGACGAGAAGAGATGATAAAGGTGGGGGTCTTAGGTGCCGCAGGCTATA
>Ga0256407_10009746_pt1 | contig 13658 bp, 13 predicted proteins | sample RumenRJG_04DNA_FD_193489 | JGI IMG/M metagenome (GOLD analysis project Ga0256407, IMG submission 193489) | Bovine rumen microbial communities from Lethbridge, Alberta, Canada - RJG_04 | ecosystem: Host-associated > Mammals > Digestive system > Stomach > Rumen | place: Canada: Alberta... | reverse complement strand
CTAATCCATATATGGTGTTAGATTTGTATTTGTTAGTAACAAGTATCTCTAAATTAAATTTTTGGTTTAATTCACGCCAAAAAAATATACGGTATTCGGGCAAGGAATTATGAATAAACAAAACACAAAGTTTTCTATTTTTCATTATTAAGTGTTACAACCCTTCATAGTAATTAATGTATTCATTTCTAAAAACTTTATACGAAAAACAAGCCAAATATTTTTTATAGGCATTCTCACCAAATTCAATGCATTTCTCTTTAGTCATAGAAGAAATTGCTTTAGATAAATCTGCCACATTACCAGGAGGTACGAGCAAACCATTTACACCGTTATCAATTATTTCTGATGTTCCTTCAATATTTGTAGCAATAACCGGTTTTCCTACTGAAAATGCTTCTATTGGGACTAATGGCAATCCTTCCTGCAATGAAGGAAGCACTATATAATCCAACTGTTTTGCTATATTTTGCGCATCATTTCTATAACCTAAAAAACAAAATTTTTTCTCTATCCCATACTTCTGAATCCGCTTCTTAATATTAATCTCATCATCACCTGCACCAACAATAAAAAACTTGATTTTGAGTTTGGGAATATTTTTAACTGCGTCTACAAGGTGGATTAAACCTTTTTCTTTTGAAAGTCTGCCAATAAATCCAGCAACGATATAATCCTCATTAATTGCATCAGTTATTTCTTTTATAGGAATTATTGTTGAATTGTAAGGTTTAACTGAATTTGATATTACCTTAATTCTTTGTGAATCAATTCCCTGAAAATTTACTAAACTTTCCTTAACGGTGCGTCCACAAGCAATTAATTTCATACCTGAAAAAGCAAACTGTGTTAAGTATTTTTTATTATAAAAAACAGTATGAGAAGTATTGATGAAAATTAATCCTTTACTTTTTATAAGTTGACAATAAAAAGCTGCCATTCTGTGATGGGTATGTATAATGGTTATCTTATCTTTTTTTATGATTGTCTTTATAATTTTTCTAATGCGAATGATATTACATATTTTTTTACATTCAATGTCTGGAATCTCATAATGCTGTACACCTAGTTTTTCAAGTTCTTTCTGATCAATACCTTTTGAACAAGATGCTATTGCAATTTTATTTACTCTTGGTGCTAAAGCCTCACATAATTCCAAAACAACTTTTTCTGTACCCCCATGTTGTGTAGCACGCAATATAAACAATATATTTTGGTCAATCAATCTCATGTTACTTACTATTCCTATAGTTCCACGCCAATTTAAAGATTAGCATATCATTAACAACATACCGCCTGAACATTCGTCTAGGATTACTAAATAATCTATACAACCACTCCAAACCATGATTTGTCATCCATCGTGGGGCTCTTTTTTGAACACCTGCAATAAAATCTATTGTTGCCCCAACTGAAAATGACATCGGAATTTGATATTTATTCATGTTTTCGTATATGAATATATCCTGTTTTGGTACACCCATACCAACAAACAGCAAATCAGCATTGGATTGTTTGAGTATTGTGTTAATTTTTTGCAATTCTTTTTCATCTTTTTCAAAACCATAAGGCGGAGAATATGTTCCTGCAATCATTATTCCGGGATAATCCTTTTCCAGTTTTGAAGCTGCTGCTACAGCTACTCCTTCAGCAGCTCCAAGCAAAAATATTTTATATCCCTTTTGAGACGCAAGCAGGCAAAGATGTGGAACTAAATCAGAACCGCAAATTTTTTCTTTGATTGCTGTTCCATACCACTTTGCTATCCACAACAACGGATGTCCATCAACAAGAAGCAATTCGGCATTATCACATATTTTTTTAAAGTAAGCGTCTCTCTCTATGCGAACTATTTGATCTACATTTGGAGTAATGACATGACCTATTTTTCGCAATCTAATACACTCTTCTATATGAGCAATAGCCTCTGCTTCAGTCACATTATCAACATACGTATTCATGAATCGTATACGGTTCAATGGCATATTCTCAATCTCTTATCATATTATCTGGTTAAAAAAATTTCGCCATTAGCAACTCTTGCACGCCAATAATCAAGAAGATCATGCATAGTCTTGTCAAATGTAATTTTAGGTTCCCACCCAGTATGCTTTTGAAACTTTCTATAATCGGGAACTTGAAGATCTGCATCAATAGGTCGTAATCGCTCAGGATCTGTAACAACCTCAATTTTATCTTTCAAAGTACTATAGGAAATCAAAGTTTTCAGTGTATCACCTACTTCACAAGTATAAGAACCACCAATGTTATAGTATTCTCCTGGTATCGGATTTATAGTAACAAGCATATAATAAGCACGAACAGCATCACGTACATCAGCATATGTTCTTAAACTCTTTAAATTACCTACCTTTATTTTAGGCTCAATAAGTCCAGCTTCAATCATTGCTATCTGCTTTGCAAAGGTAGATTCATGAAATACATCCCCACGACGAGGTCCTGTATGTGTAAACATACGTGTTGTCATAACAGTCATTCCGTAAGCCTCTGCATAATAGCGTCCTAATAAATCCGTACCTGTTTTACTAATAGCATACGGACTTGCAGGATGAAATGGACAATCTTCATGTATACCGGTATCAGGCTTTTTGTCTGCGGGAATACGGCCAAAAACTTCAGACGAAGCACACACATGAATTACAGGTTTATAATTTGGATCTGTCTCCATTGCCAATCGTAACGCTTCAAGTAAGCGACAAGTTCCAATAATATTCGTATTTAAAGTATCAATAGGAGCTGTAAAACTAGTCAAAGGGTATGACTGCGCAGCAAGATGAAAAACATACTTAGGCTTGATCTTATTGACTACTGTTATTAAACTCATCTCATCATTTAGATCTGCATATTCAAAAAATATCCGATCCTTTCTATTCACTCGATCTAGCAAATGACTTACATTATCTAATGGACTACGCCAACGGCAAACTCCATAAATTTCCCAATCAGTATTCTCAAGTAAAAAGTCTGCAAGATGAGATCCGACCATGCCGGAAATACCTGTAATTAAAGCTTTCATAATATAATTTTCTCCAATTCTTTAATTATTTTCTCCGTATATGATTTATCAGACAAAATTTTATATTTCTGCATATATAAACTCCTCATTTGAGTAATGCGGTGGCGATTTACAAAGAAATCGTCCCCCTGCAGACATACCGTATATTTTAATTTACCACCAATAAAACGATTCAACTCATCAGCCATTCTTACACGACTAACAAGTTCCTTTCCTGCAACATTAAGAAATGTTGGTTTATATTCTTCCCAATGCGAAGCAAAGTAATAAACAACATCCACTACATCAGAAACAACAATTACATTACGATAAAATGGGTGAAAAATATTTGCGGTTAATCCTTTCTTCACGCAATCAATACAATAAGTATAAAAACGATCCCTTGACGAAGCAACATACGACAACCGTATAGATTTAAAATTATTCTCACCTTTAAATGTGTCTTCCACTTTTTTTTTCATTTTTCCATAAGCTGTAACAGCCTGTGTATTTGATTCTTCATCATATATCACTCCTGGAATATCACCGAAAACAGCATCAGAAGAGAAAAACAAAACCTTACAATTTCTTTTAATTGCTTCTTTGATGAAGTAACACGTTCCTATTACATTAATATGCCAACATAATTCATAATCTTTTGCACATCTATCAGGGCTTGATATCGCTGCAGTAAATACAACATAATCAATATCATTCATTACAGTATAATCAAATTTATCAGCCTCTGCTAAATTAAGGTATGAGTCTGAATTATTGGTTACATCGAGTTTTAACACAGAATCTATTACTTTCTCTTTGGAAAATTTATTTAGAATATAACTAGCTATGTACCCGCAACTTCCTACTAAAGCTACCTTCATAATTTACTCTCCTTAAGATCGTAAATTTCTGGTGTATAGTGAATTACCTGTGTTCCTCCATCTTCAAAATTGAAAGGAATGTATAAAAGTTCCTTCATTGCCTCTCGCATAGCATTTTGCTTTTCTTTTGGAACATAAAAAAGAAGGAAGCCACCACCACCAGCACCAAGCAGTTTACCGCCTAGAGCACCAGCCTCAATACCTCTCTCGTATAGAGTATCAATACCATTTGTAGAAACGGCACTCCCAGTTTTTCTCTTTAGTTTCCAAGTTGTATCGAGAAGTCTACCAAAATCATCTAGGTCAGAATATTCATTTTCAAGTATAGACTCAGCTTCGCCTACAAGATTATACATTTCTTGTAATTGTTGGTTCTTCTGATTATTATTAGTTTGGTTTGCTTTCTGCACTTCAGAACTAAATCGAGTAAATCCAGTAAAAAACATTAATAAATTATCATTTAGTATTCTTTTTCTTTTTGGGGTTATTATGATTGGTCTAACTCCATAAGTTCCATCTCTGTTAAATTCTATGCGATTCATACCGCCAAAAGATGCAGCAATCTGATCCTGCCATCCGCCTTCCTCTTGGCATAAAACACGTTCCAAATATATAGCTTCATCAGCCAATTTTTTCTTATCAGCATACTTACCTTTGAGGGTATAAAAAGCGTTAAGCATTCCAACAGCAAAAGAAGAACTAGTTCCAAGTCCAGAACGTGCTGGCAAATCAGCTTCATAAAGCAATCTAATTTCATGCATATTAAGCATTTTCATGGCATTTCTAATTGCCGGATGTTGGATATCTTCTATGTTAGTTACATACTCTTGAGTTGAATAAGTAAAATGTGACGACCAATCAAAAAATCTAGGCAAATGTCTCACAGTCACATAACAATATTTATCAAAAGTTGTTGACAACACAGCCCCGCCATACTGCCTAAAGAAACATTCCATATCAGTGCCTCCACCAAAAAAAGACATACGGAAAGGCGTTTTTGTAATTATCATTTACCAATATTCTCCTATAAGGAATTACCGAAAAATCTATCTTCAAGCATCAAACATAAGCAATGATATATAGGAAGGTGCAATTCCTGTATCATATAGGTTTCAGTTTCAGGAACTTTGATCGCCACATCAGACAATCTTGCCAGTTCTCCCCCATTTGCACCTGTTAAACCGATAACTTTAATACCCATAGCCCTGGCAACAACTGTCGCATAAATAACATTTTTACTGTTACCGCTTGTACTTATTCCTAGAAATACATCACCGATTCTACCGAATCCATAAAGTTGCTGCGCAAATACTCCCAAACCATCTACATCATTTATGTAGGCTGTAGACAGAGCCTCATGAGCTACCAATGGTACAGCAGTAAGACATCTCTCGAGATTTTTTGCCAATAAAGAACCTCGTTTAAGATCGATTTCTTTTAGTTTTTTTGTAAACTCGCATGGAACATTTCTTGGTAACTTAAACCTTTTCATCAATTCACCAGCCATATGTTCGGAATCAGCAGCCGATCCACCATTACCTGCAATCAAAAGTTTATGATCAGTCAAGTAGGCGTTCTCTAAAATTTCATACGCAGAAACAATATCTTTCCTGCAAGCATTCAATTTTGGATAACGTTCAATCAGCAAATCAATATGTTTAAGTAATCTATGTTCCATAGTTTATTAACTTCCATAATATTTAAACTGTATGACTAACAATCAGATTAACTGCAGATTTCAAGTCCTCAACGACATAATCTGCATCAAGGCTATTTTCATTGTTAGATGAAATTAGAACAGTCCTGCATCCTGCTGCTTTGCCGGCTTTGATATCATTTTTATCATCTCCAATCATCCATGATGTACTGAGATCTATATTAAAATCATGACTTGCTTCTAATAGCATTCCCGGCTTTGGCTTTCGACAGTTACAACTAATTTTCAATTCAGGAATTTCCCCTTCATACCCTTTGTCCGGATGATGAGGACAACAGTACAGCCCATCAATATATGAACCTTCATTTCCCAGCAAAGTTTCCATTTTATTGTGTATAAGGCAGAGTTCCGAAACAGAAACATCTCCTCTTGCAATAACCGGCTGATTTGTTGCAACAATACACAGATATTCTGAATTATTAATCATGCGTATGGCATCAGAAACTCCGTCAATAAGTTCAAAATCATCAATCTTCCTAAGAAAACCAACATACTTATTAATCGTTCCATCTCTATCTAAAAAAATTGCCTTCTGACGCTGTTTGAGATTTTTTGCTGAAACAACTCCGTTTTTGAAATCTAAGCATACAGACTTATATCTTTCCGGAGTGCCCATATCTTTAACATATTCAGGAGAATCATACGCAAACATTCTTCCGCTACCGCATAAAGTTCTGAGAATTACCCTATCCAAATCAACTTTAAAAAATTTATTTTCTGTTACTTTTCCAACTTTAACAGGGTCAATACCGGAATCACTTAAAACAGAAGGATTCATGATATGCAACCCTGCGTTTACTCGATTTTTGTAGTAATCAGGCCGTTGCTCTTCTTTTGTATACCAATGTCGAACAGTTCCATTCTTATCAGTAACAATAATTCCCGAATCATAAGGATGACTATTAGGATGAGTAAAAATAGTAACTGCCGCATTATGAATTCTGTGCCATTTAACCATTCTATTAAAATCAACATCAAACACAGCATCGGCATTTAACAAAAGAAAATCATCTTTCCCAAGCTTATCTTTAATTTTAAAGAGTGCTCCTGCTGTACCTAAAGGTTGCTCTTCAACAAAATATTCAATACTTACACCAAATTTGGAGCCGTCACCAAAATACTGTATTATTTTTTCTGCCATATAAGAAACAGTAAGAATAATATCCTTGAAGCCCTGTATTCTTAGACTGTCTATTTCCCATTCAAGCACTGGTTTCATTATTCCTTCAGAGTTTTCTATTGGAATAAGAGGTTTGGGAATATCGGGAAATAATTCCGATATCCTTCTACCAAAGCCTCCTGCCATTATTACAGTCTTCATCACTTACTTTTTAATTAACCTTACAAAATTATTTGGCGCCCCTGCCAAATAGAACCACCTTTATCGTCAGCAGAATAATCTTAACGTCCAGCCAGAAAGATGAATTGTCAATGTACTCCATATCAAGTTTCACAACCTCATCAAAATCCCTGATATTGCTTCTGCCGCTTACCTGCCATAATCCCGTTAATCCAGGCATCATTGATACTCTTGCTCTGTGCTTAGGTTCGTACTGTTCATACTCATCCACTGTAGGAGGTCTTGTACCCACAAGGCTCATGTCACCTTTCAGAACATTAATGAACTGAGGCAATTCATCAAGGCTGGTCTTTCTTATAAATCTTCCTACTTTTGTTATACGCGGATCGTTCTCCATCTTGAACATCAGCCCGTTCATTTCGTTCTGAGCCATTAATGTTTTCTTTAATTCTTCAGCATCCTGTCTCATGGAACGGAACTTATAACATTTAAATATTCTGCCGTTTCTTCCCACTCTGTTCTGTGAAAACAGAATTGGTCCCTTTGAATCAAGTTTGATTACCGGTCCCAAAATGATAAATACTGCAGCAAATATTAAAAAGCCAATAAATCCACCAGTATAATCAAGCAGGTGCTTCATAAATCTGCTTCTGTAAGAAACATAATTTCTGCTGATGGATACACAGTGATATTTGCCTATGCGATCAATTTTGGTATATGACTTAGGCAGAAAATCAAACATATCAAGATTAATTCTGATATTGACTCTGATGCCCATTTCCTCGGCCCTGGAAATTGTTTCCTTAAGTTCTTCATCGCCATATATCAGACCGGTATAAACAAACACTTCATCAACATTACCTGTGGTAAGGCAACTTAATAAATCACGCTTACTGCAGATATGTCCTGTATTCTTAAGAGTTTCAATATATTCATTACCGAATTTTTTATTTTCGCAATCTGATACTGTTTCTTTGCCACAATAGTCATTAAAAGAAACATTTTCTTTATCCAATATGCACAACCCGCATATCTGTCTGCTCCAGTCAAGATTGCCTTGTAATGATTTCAGTACATTTTCATAATTCGCATTGTCGGTTATTACAAACAGCTTGCTTGAAAATTTACTGTTGAAATAAACTCTCAGCAAAACAAACTTAAGCAGTGCTCGTAAAACCGTTTCAGTAAAAATAAACAGAAGAGCAAAATATGCAAAAATCAGACGTCTAGAATCTACCAATCCATGCAGCCAGAACAGAAACAGAATCAGACCGGCAACCATAAAGAAACAATGGTAGAGGACAACAACAAACTCACCGTAAAATCTGCGTTTAAAGAAACTTTTATTAAAACCGGTAAACAAAGTCAGTCCGAAATATCCGGCAACAAGTATCATATGGTAAATTTTGAAAGTTCTGGTGATAAAACTGGAATCCAATACGGAAAAGTAAATACCGAAAGACAGATAAAGAGAAAATGTAACTGATAACAAACCTATGATCAGCAATATATACTTCAGAATCTTTTCGCGATTGGAATTTAAATACATATTCTTTTCGTTTCTCTTACAGTACAGCAGACCACAACTGTTTCCAAACCATAAATAACATAGCAAAGGAACAAATTTATTTCGAAAACTCCGTTTCCGATAAAATAATTATTTGCCCTTAACATTTTTAAAGCGGAAATAAACAGAAAAAAGACCGAAAGCACATCCGGTTCAAAGTGAAATATCTCTACAGATGTTTTACCAACATCTACATTTCAACTTCGTTTCCTTACGTCAGAGTCTTGTTGTTGCGGTACAGAGAACAGTAGGGTAGTGCCATAATTTGATAACAATATTTATGTTGTAAAAAATCAGATTTATCCTTTCATTGGTTGTAGTCATGTATTCGCCTTAGAAATCTTTTAATAGCAATAAATGAAAATATTTTCAGAACTTTGATTCCAATAAATATGGAACTCAAAGTGGATAAATATTCAAGATGGTACATCCCTTATATCGATGTTGTGGCAGAAGAGAAAATTTATCAAATATCGTTGTCGTCAGCTGATAAACAAATTATTTGAGTTCTTTTAAATAGCAACCAAGTTCATCAATCTTTTTAATCAATAAAAATGCAATTGGGCAGTGAAGTAAATTTGGTAAATATGTCTAATTTTGAGATAGAACTAGCATTTGAAAATTATTTTAAGTTTTTTTTGTGCAATATATGTATACTATCTTTATATAAAGAATACAGAGAATGATGTTTACAGATCTTTGTTTACAGCTTTAAAATCAATTATTAAAAGATTAACCTTATTAAGGAATGAAAATGATACTTGTTACCGGCGGTGCAGGATATATAGGTTCTCATACTGTGGTTGAATTGTGCAGTGCAGGTTATGAACCGGTTATTTTTGATAATTTCTGCAATTCAGATCTAGCTGTATTGCAGCGCATTAAAACAATAACAGGAAAACATATTGCTTTTTTTGAAGGGGATATCAGATCACCTGCGCAGATTGAGGATGTTTTTAGCATATATAAAATTGATGCGGTTATAAATTTTGCAGGTCTTAAATCTGTAGGAGAGTCAAACAGAAAACCTCTAGAGTATTATGATAACAATGTTTCAGGAACGTTAAATCTTTTACGGGTTATGAAAAAGTTCAACTGTCGGAATTTTATATTCTCATCATCTGCAACTGTTTACGGAGAGCCTGATTCTGTACCTATTAAAGAGGATGCCCCGGTAAAAAGAGCCATGTGTCCATACGGCCAGACAAAAATTGATATAGAGTATATGTGTCAGGAACTGCAGAAAGCAGAGCCTGATTTTTCTGTTGTGTTACTGAGATATTTTAATCCGGTGGGAGCACATGAATCGGGACTTATCGGTGAGAATCCGGCAGGAATACCAAACAATCTGATGCCTTATATCACCCAGGTGGCGGTTGGAAAACTACCTTATCTTAATATTTTCGGCAATGACTATAATACGCCTGACGGAACCTGTATCAGAGATTTTATTCATGTTGTTGATTTGGCTAAGGGGCATGTGGCAGCCATGAAACACTGTAACAATCATCCCGGTGTTTACATATACAATCTTGGTACAGGTAAGGGTTACAGTGTACTGGAGATGGTTCGTGAATTTGAAAGAGCGAATAATCTGAAAATTGAGTTTAAGTTTGCACCAAGAAGGGAAGGAGATATTGTTACCTGCTATGCCGATGCTAGCAAGGCATTTAAGGAACTGGGTTGGCGAGCAGAGAAAACTCTTTCTGATATGGTGAGAGATTCCTATGAGTGGCAGAGGAAACTGGAAGAAGTTTAAGCTAAAGAAGTTGGAAGATTTTGGGTTTTGAGTAATTAAAATTTAGTCAAGGATGCTGTTTCTTTTACCTGTTTGATTTGGCAGAGGTACTTCTAGTGAAAAAGTTTATTTTCTTTACAAAAAGTAAACAATGAAAAAAAATTTGGAACATTGAACGCTCTGGTTAATATTAGATGATATAGCTCTAAGTTATATGGCTTCTATATTTGAAGACTGTTAATTGCTCGATTAGGAACATGTATATGATTGAATTTACACAAAATTATATACAAAAGATTGAAATTAGTTTTGATGTTTCTGTTTATGCAATAAGTGACAATAAAATTGAAGCAACTGTATTTGTGTAGGTTTGTAAATCGAGAAATTACCAACTTTTAGATTCGTTTATAAATCTAAAAGTTGGATAGTAATGTATTGTAAAGTGAAGATAAAACGTCCTTAATTTTAAAGTAACTTGTTTTAGAAGAAAGTATGGCAAATCCGTCATGAAAGGCTTAAGCAATTAAATGAGCTAAACTTATAAAATTGTTGAATAATTGTGTTAATGCTGTTGCTTAATAGAGTTTAAAAAAAGTAAAAATATAACAAATTAAAAATTTCAATAGAATTATCTTTGTGTAGGTAGGGAATATGTTAAAGTCTCTGAAAATTAAAGGGTTTAGGCAGTATGCTGATTTTAACTTTGAAAATTTAGGAAAAATTAATTTTATAGTAGGTAATAATAACTCTGGAAAAACTTCCCTACTTGAGGCTGTGTATGCGTGGTCCTGCGGGGAGAATATTGTTCCTCTTTTTTTTACTCCTGTTTCCAGAGCTAGGTTCTCTTTTATGCAGAATCCTTATTGGCTTGCAGAAGAGGTTGTTTCCTGTTTTAATGTGTCACAGAAATCTTTAACAATGTCATTTGAAGGAGAATTTTTAGGAAACGAAAATCAAAAGTCGATTGAAAAATTTGAACATAAAGTGCTGCTTGCTGAATCTTATAAGACTTTAAATCATAATTTCACACAGGATGAGCCAAAGTTCCAGACTGAAAATAAGAATATTGATGTTCAAAGGACAAATAAAGTAAATGAAATAGCAAGGTGGAAGGTATTTCATAACCAGGAAAAATGTGAAGAAAAAACCATTACCAGTCCTTTGGACAATATAAGTGAAAAACAGTCATTTATTTTGTGTAATTATGTCGATATTTTAAATCATATATCTGTGAGTTTTAATTCAGTTATCTATTCCTATCTTAAACGAAATAATCTTCTTTCTGAAGTAACGGCTCAAATTTCAAAGATTTATCCCGAAATTACAGCTTTTGATCTGCTTCCGTACCCTGATGGTAGTATACCTCCAATCAGCGTTTATAATAAAAAAGATGAAGGCTATCTTCCTCTTTATGCATATGGCGACGGTCTTCAAAAATGGTTTTATCTTTTAGGATTAATGTGTGTGTCAAAGAACGGTATTATGTGTATAGACGAGATAGATAACGGATTTCATCCGCAGTCCCAGGAATTACTGTGCAGTTCTGTTATAAATTATGCACTGAAAAACAATGTTCAGTTATTTATGACTTCTCATAATCTTGAGTTTTTGGATTATTTTGTCAAGGCTGCTTCAAAAAATAAATCAATTATTGATAACAATGCTGATGACATACGCATTATTACTTTAAAGAAGATTGATGATGAAATTAAAGTAAGAAATCTGAGCATCAAAGATGCCATGGATGCACGATTTTTATATAACATGGATTTAAGATGAGTTACACGGTTATTTTTTGTGAAGGTATTACCGACAGAGTCTTTCTGGGTCGTTTTCTGAAAAGTTCTGATCTCAATTGTAATGAAATTATCGGATATGAAGATTTACAATGTGAAAAAATTTTTGCTAGAACGAAGAAGTACAATAAAAGAGTTGATTACTATTCATATTCAGATCGGAATTATGTGGCAGTTTGTGAAGTTGGCGGATGTAATTTTCTTGATGATGTTAAATATATTTTTGCCCGTGAAATATTAGAACACAAAGTAGATAAGATTATTATCGTTACCGATCATGATGAAGAAAATGAGTGTAAGAATAGATGTAAAGATATTTTTGACGGCATTTCGCGCATTGATGGCGTTAAAACAGTAGAAGATCAAAATAACGAAAAACATAGATCATTTGTTGTAAAGAATCAGTTTGAAGTTGCCACAATTGACATTTTGTTTGTTGATATTCCCTTGAATTCCATGGGTAATCTGGAAACATTGGTACTAGATTGTATCTGTAAACCAACACGAGATGATTCGGATTCTGTTGACAGGAAATATGTAAAAGAAGAATCTAAAAGCTTCGTGGAAAAGCTAGATAAGAAAAAGTGTCTGAAATCAAGAAGAGATCAGATTAAAGCTCCTCTTGGTGTTGCCATTGCACTTCTTAATCCGGGTCGCGCCTTATGTACAATGAAACAATTAATTGACAGCATTGATTTTGAACAATTTAAGGATCTAAAAGAATTAATGGTAATACTAGATTTCATTAATGACAAAGAGTTAAATTGAAAAGTATTTCTTTCAGTCAAGTGATCCATCGAAGAATATTGAATGTTTTTTCTGATGTTGTGTGCAATGATTTTATAAACAATGATGGATGATTTGGATAACAGTTTGATTTAAGACTGACATTGATCAGTGATTTTTTAAGGTTAATTATGAGAGAGTCTATTATTATAAAAAATCTGGGTCCTATCCGGGAAGTTGAGTTACCTGATATCAGACAGATGACTGTTTTAGTAGGAAAGTCTGCAACTGGTAAAAGTGCAGTTATGAAGGCATTAGCAATGATGCGATATATTTTTAAAAGAGAGAATATTAAACAATATTTGAAGTATTCAAATATTAAACGATCGCCAATTCGAACGGTTTTTAAAAATGTCAGCAAACTGGGTACTTTGATTTCTGCTAATACTGAAATATTATATTCTGTTGAGATAAACTCCAACCGCTATACAGTTGAATGTAAAAATAAAAAAATTATTTTTTCTGGAAAAATTGAAAAAGAAGATTTGACCTTTTTTAAGGGATCATATATTAGTGAATCAAGATCAATTATACCTTCTTTGCTTGAAAGATTAAGCAGCAGAAATATAAAACTGGGATTTTATGAAGAGGAAACATTAAACGATTTTGAAGAAGCAACGTACAGCACTGAAGAGTATAACATCAGCTTTTTACAGTTAAAATTAAAAATGAAAAAATCCGCTAATAAAGGCAAAATGTTTTATATTGTAGGAAATGATAAGTCAGAGATTAAAATACAGGATTCTTCTTCCGGAATTCAAAATGCATCGCCTGTTATTGCAATTATTAATTATTTTGCAGGAGAGAAGTTTTCATTTAAAGATGCATTTTCAAGATCAGTTATTTATTATCTCATG
>Ga0256407_10009745_pt1 | contig 13658 bp, 10 predicted proteins | sample RumenRJG_04DNA_FD_193489 | JGI IMG/M metagenome (GOLD analysis project Ga0256407, IMG submission 193489) | Bovine rumen microbial communities from Lethbridge, Alberta, Canada - RJG_04 | ecosystem: Host-associated > Mammals > Digestive system > Stomach > Rumen | place: Canada: Alberta... | reverse complement strand
GCATGCTCAAAACCGTTAGTTTTCCAGGTTCTTTGCCAAATGGTATCATGGTTTTGAATGCTGTGTGCTGTATTACGCCAGATTATAGGGACTTCCTATAGTCCGGTAAATTGGGAAAGTGTTAGTTTATTGCAAAATTTTAAAAAAACAACGAAAGGATAAGGTATAGATTATGCGAAAAAGAAACAAAAGAGTATCACTATATCTCGATGAAAAAGAGATGGAAGCATTTAAGAAAAAAGTAAGCTCGACAGGTCTTACCTGCAACAGCTATATTCGCATGCTGCTCAGCGGCTACGGGCCGGTAGAGTCTCCAGATGACAGATTCTGGGATGCGATGGCAGAGATCAGCGAATTCACAGATAAAATCGATGCACTCGCTATGAAAGCAGAAAAGCCTGAGGATGCCATTGTGATCATGAAGGAAGCAAACAGATGGAGAGCCTTTTGGAATGAGATCGAAATGCACTTTCTCAGACCAAAGAAAGTCGACACTTTGAAGATCGTTAGAGATGCCGCAGCCGGCAGCGAATAAGTTTTCAACCAGCAGTAAGTCAGAGGCGTGATCCAAATCTTTAAGAACCTCAGAAAGGAGGATGCCGGAGCATGGCAGAAGCATACGCTCTACAACAGAATACGCTGTCTTCGATGCCGGCTTCGGCATCCTATTCTGACAGCGAAATATTGTCTGTGCTCTTCGAAAATGGTATTGTTGACCCAGATGGTGTGCGAGATATCATGAACAAAAAACGCACAGAAAAACTCTTAAGTTATCACAATCATAAGATCTGGAAAGGAGATGACGGTCGCTGGCGGACATTCCTGCCAGACCCTGACAAACCAAAAGGCAGAAAACTGGTTTCAAGAGCCACTGAAGATGATCTGAAGGCGCTGCTCTGCGAATATTACAGCGATCAGGAAGAAGAGTTCAGAAAAAAGAGTCTGACTATGGAAAAGCTGCTCGAAGACTGGCTGGCATATAAGGGAAAGCGCTTCTCAAAGTCGACCATCGAGCGCAACAGATCCACATGGAAGTCGCTCTATGCAGGAGAACCGATAGTCAAAGTGCCTATCTGCAATCTCACAAGCGATATGATCGCTGAATGGATGGAAGAAAAGATTGCAATCAAGAAGATGAATAAGCACCAGTATAACTCGTTCTCTTCTGTCATCCGTCAGATGATGGATTACGCTGTGAAGCTCGGAATAATCTATTCAAATCCGGTCGAGAGCATAAAGATCATGAATCGCGAACTGAGGCCTGAGCCTAAGAAGGCCAGCGAGACTCAGGTGTTCATGCCGGACGAGAGAGATGTAGTCATCAGGTATGCACTTGAACAGTACAAGATTGGTCGAAGCTACACGCAGAGGTTCGTCCCTCTCGCTATCGCCTTCCTCCTGTCGGTATCGCTCAGAAGAGGCGAAGTGACAGCTTTAAGATTTGAGGATCTGAATGGAAGGAATCTGACTCTGTCGAGGGCTTTCAGCCACGGCGCCGGTGAAATAGTCGAGAGACTCAAGGACGCTGAAGGATGGCGCAATGTCTATGTAGTCCCTTCCGCGCTTGAGATAATCGAGCTGGTCCGCACTGAACGCAAGAGACTCGGGCTGCCGGAAAACGATGACATATTTGTTATCGACGGCAGATACCAGAGTTTCTACTCTGCCCTTGGCAAGATGATCAACAATTACTGTGATGAGCTGTGTATTCCAAGGAGAAGCCTTCACTCGACCCGCAGAACATGCGCGTCAATGATGCATGCTTCTAACATAAGCGATCTGACGATCCAGGCACAGCTTGGTCACAAGGATCTTCGCACTACTCAGAACAGTTACTGCTACGATCTTTCCAGAGATGACGAGCGCTATGAGCTTATTTCACAGGCTATGGCGTAAAAAAGCATCAAAAAATGCACTAAATGTGCAAATCTAACCACTATCTAACCACATCTAACCACCTATAAAAAAGCGGAAACCCTTGATTTTCAAGGGTTTCCGTGGTGGAGCGTACGAGGCTCGAACTCGTGACCTCCTGACTGCCAGTCAGACGCGCTCCCAGCTGCGCTAACGCCCCATAATATTTTGGCAGCCTTTATGGCTGCCGTTTCTGGTGCGGATGATAGGATTCGAACCTACACGATGTTACTCACACGGACCTGAACCGTGCGCGTCTGCCAATTCCGCCACATCCGCACATCAGTGGCGTACCAGCAACAAGAAGGGACCCGCCCGCGGGAGGATTCCTTATTGCATACCTCCATGGCACGCCACATAGTATACACTATCTTAAATTGCTTGTCGAGAGTAAAATTCAGCTTTTTTATTCTTCTGCCATGATGGCATCGAACTCAGCAGCTGCCGCATCGAACTCCTCTTCGGACTCGATCTCGATTATCTCGAACTCTTCATCACTTATCTGCTTATATCCGTAGATGTAAACATCGTCAGTGCCGTCTTCAGGTTCAAGAGCGATATACTCCTTATCATTCAGTTCGAACGTGCCCAGTACATAGCAGTCAACTGCAGTGTCGTCATCAAATTCCAGAGTGATGATATCCTCTTCTTCTTCTTCGACGTTTACATTCTTGATATCTTCTGCCATAGCGCAATCTCCTTTCCTGAAATGCTATATCAATATAACATGCAGAGTTCATTTTAGCAAGTATGTAAAAGCGATAAAAAAGCCTTGTTTTTCATGATTTTTTACTCATTTGCGAAGAAGTCCAGAATGCTCTCCGCGGCCTTGCTGTTCATGCCGTCGACTTCCATGAGTTCCTCATATGTGGCGTTTTTTATTGCCTTGATGCTGCCGAATCTGTTGAGCAGCTCACCCCTTCTCTTAGGACCTATTCCCGGGATATCCTCGAGCGCTGAGCGTATCATCTTTTTGCCCTTTACTCCGGACATGTAGGTGATCGCGAAGCGGTGCACCTCCTCCTGTATGTTGCCGCAGTAGCTGAAGAGCAAACGGTTGTCGCGCAGGTCTATCTCGCGGCCGTCGTCAAAGACGATCGCCCGGGTCCTGTGTGCATCGTCTTTCGCGAGCCCGACTACCGGGATCGCGATGCGGAACGCATCGACGACGGCCTTCACGGCGTGAACCTGTCCCAGCCCACCGTCTATGAACATAATGTCCGGATAGGTGCTGAATCCCTCGTCGCCCTTCCGGGCCCGTTTAAGCCTTCTGTATATGACTTCTCTGAGGCTTCCATAATCATCGCCCTCAGCAGTCCTTACCTTGAATTTTCTGTAATCGCTTTTTACCGGTTTTCTTCCCTCATATACGACCATTCCGCCGACCGTATCAAGACCGTTGAAGTTCGAGATATCGTAGGCCTCGATCCGGTACTCTCTGTCGTCATCCTCCGGTATCAACAGAGGAGCGTTTCCGCTTATCGATGAAGCGTATTCTATGAGTGCCGCTATTTCCTTCTTCAGTGCGTCCCTTCTCTCTGCCTCACGCTCTGCTTTCTCATCAAGTGTGCCAGCAAGCTTAACGGCATCTTCCATCGCCATTTTAAGCAGGGCTCTCTTCTCACCTCTCTCAGGTACTATGAAGCGGGTCTTGTGCATAACATCAGTTCTGCCTTCTGCGTTAGCAGCATTGATGTTGTCCAGGAACTCCTCAAGAAGAGCTTCCTCCTCGATATGAACCGGAAGTATTATTTCTCTCGGCAGTATCGACAGCTCAGGATAATACTGTTTTATAAAGGAAGAGATCATCTCCGTGCCGAGTGTCTTCTTTTCCTTTTCTGAATCCGGCATAGCCGCTCCCGCGTGATCGCTCCTTATGTATGTGATCTCACGGCCGCTCATTCTGCCGCTCTCAACTTTGTATCTTGCGACAACTCCGGTCTTCTGCGTGATAACCGGGATGAGAACGTCTGCATCCCTTTCCTTTATCATCGTTGCGCGCTGTGTCTCGCCAAGAGACTTGAGCGAGCGTATGTAGTCCCTGAACCTGGCAGCGTCTTCAAATCGAAGTTCTTCCGAGGCCTGTTCCATCTCGGCCTTCAGCTTGCTTATCACAGCCGAATCTCTTCCGGATAGGATCTCCATCACCTCGTCGATCTTTTCTTTATACGCTGCCTTGTCTGCCTTTCCGGTACACACGCCCGGACACTTACCTATAAAGTAATTGAGGCACGGCCGGACTCCCTTTCTGAACTCCTGCTGACGGCATTTTTTGAACTGATACATCTCGTCTATCATTCCAAGAATGCGTCTGACCGATCCCGCGTCCGAGTATGGCCCGAAGTAACGGTTTCCGTCGCGTCTGAGCCTCCGCGTGCTTATGACTCTCGGGAATTCTTCAGTCACAGTCACTTCGATGAACGGATAGGATTTGTCATCCTTCAGCAGTATGTTGTACCGAGGCATGTATTTCTTGATAAGATTGCATTCCAAAAGGAGAGCTTCCATCTCCGTAGCACAGCTGATGTACTCAAACTCTGCTATATTGGAGACCATCGCTCTCACCTTGGGATCTGCCTGGGAAGTTTTTCTGAAGTAGCTGCTCACACGGTTTCTTAAATTAACAGCCTTACCTACATATATAACCTCTCCCAGGCTGTCCTTGTGCATATAAACGCCCGGAGTTTTTGGCAGTTTTTTCAGTTCTTCACTGATCTCGAACATGGCTATCTTTTGCGCCTGGACTTTCTGCCTTTCTTCTTTATCCCTTCGTCTATCGCCTCTTTACGGATATCAGTAGTGCGCGGAGGCATCTCCTCATAACCGCTGGCATCCCATTCACGGCGTTTTCTGTCTTCATCTATCTCAAGCTGCCTTCTTGCGATCTCGCGTATCTTCTGCATGCGGACAGCCTCGCGTCTTTTTGCGCGGCGCCTCTTAACATGCCCCACTCTGAGCAGGAACACCAGCAGAAGGAACAGAATCACTCCCGCAGCTATTGTTGCTGTGTTGGAAATATAATATTTCGAGAGGTACCATCCCTCAGGGATGTCTTCCCTGATAACTAGATCCACTGTACCCTTCAGCTCATCTGCCACGTAGATCTTGTAGTCACCTACCTTGTCGCCCTTTTTCATCGGCGCTGTCAGGTCATCATACATCGCGACTTCAGTCTGTATCAGAGATTCGCTGCCTTCAGGAGGCACGTACGCGAAGCCTTTGGTCTCTGTATAGCCCGGCACTCTCGTTACGGCTCCTCCCCGTACCCTGGCATAACCCACGAATTTTCCTTTTTTGACGATAGTGTTCTTTGTTACCTTGGTATCGGCATATTCAAACAGTGATGACGCCTCTCTGGCAGCATTTTCTTTTGCCGAATCCATCAGCACCACTATCATCTGCATGTCATCCTTTGTAGCTATCGCTGCAAACTGAGCCGAATTGACGGTCTCGTCTACTAATCCGAGTATACCGCCCTTTACATACTTATATCCGGTCTTCTCATTACCTGTAAGAAGCGGATCAGTGCTGGTAACAGTTATCTCTCTCGGCTTTGCCTGCTTTTTCCCGATTATAGCTATCGTGACCGTTTTCTTTGTAAGCGCGTCCTTGACTGCCTGATATCTGAATGCCGCCTGCGTTATGACGGCCAGATCCGCGGCTGTGGAATAGGCCTTGATATCATAGCGTCCGCTGGCGTTTGTAAACAGCGTGTCCATGAGTCCGAGTTCCATGCACTTGGAATTCATCTCTTTGACAAATATTTCCCTTGATGACGCGCTGTATTTCGCCAGAAGTTCTGCAGCCTGGACATCGCCGCCTACAAGCATGGCATTCAGAAGGTCTGAGACACTTGCTGACTCACCCTCTTTGAACGTTTCACCGTATCCGGCAATAATATCACCGGTTTCCACGGAGTTCTTCAGCTCTTTCTCATCATACATGTTGTCAAGAACCACCATGGCTGTCATAAGCATGGTGATCTTGCCCGGCTGCATCTTGCGGTCTGCGTGCTTCGAAACCACCTTCTCGCTGGTGGATCCGGACATGACCATGTACGAGCTCGCGCTCACAGATGGCGCTTTCTTTGGTGCTGCCGTTGTCGCCGCATTGGTTTCACCCTCTGCATAGACTTCAAAAAGAGCAATATAACCGATGGTGGTCACCAGTATCAGGATCACCGATATGATGGCCACCATCTGCTTTCTTATGCGTGCTGTGTTGCTGTTTTTCAACACTTTTAACTTCTCCGCCTAATGTTTACTTGTGTGCAGCCTCAAATTCCTTCATGTAGTCAATGAGTGCATCAACACCTTCTTCAGGGAACGCATTGTATACAGAAGCTCTCATTCCTCCTGCGATCCTGTGTCCCTTGAGGTTAATCATTCCTCTCTCCTTTGCACCGGCGATGAACTCCTTATCGAGATCAGGGTCGCCTGTTACGAACGGGATGTTCATGAGGGATCTGTCTTCCTTGACAACCGTTCCTCTGAAGAGCTCTGAAGAATCGAGATAATCGTAGATCTTCTTAGCCTTGCGTACATCCTTCTCGTGCATTGCAGGGATTCCGCCGTTCTCAAGCAGATACTTGAACACTTCGCCGGCTACATAGATAGTGTAGCAAGGAGGTGTGTTGTACATCGATCCCTTATCTGCATGTGTCTTATAGTTGAGGTAGATCGGAGTGTTCTCAGGAGCCTTTCCTACGAGGTCCTTTCTGATGATGACGATAGTCATGCCGGCAGGAGCAACGTTCTTCTGAGCTCCGGCATAGATTACGCCGAACTTTGTTACATCAACTTCCTCGGAGAGGATGCATGATGACATGTCAGCTACGAGCATGTGATCACCGAAGTCAGGAAGCTCATTGTAGTGAGTTCCGAATACAGTGTTGTTGTAGCAGATGTAAACGTAGTCAACATCGTCTCTGATGTCTTCCTTGCTTACCTTAGGAATGTATGTATATTTATCCTCTTCAGACGAAGCTACGCAGCGTGCATCACCGAACTTGCGGGCTTCTTCCCATGCCTTCTTTCCCCACTGGCCTGCTACGATGTAGTCAGCTTTGCCTGTGCCTGTCATCAGGTTCATAGGGATCATCGAAAACTGGAGTGTAGCTCCTCCCTGCAGGAAGAGAACATAGTAATCATCAGGAATGTTCATGAGCTTGCGCAGATTAGCTTCTGCGTCATCGATGATCTTCTGGAACTCAGGAGATCTGTGGCTCATTTCCATTACGGATTCGCCTGTTCCCTCATAGTTGAGCATTTCTGCAGCGCACTTTCTGAGTACTGGCTCTGGAAGAACAGATGGTCCAGCAGAAAAGTTAAATACGCGATATTCATCAGCCATTGGTCTATACCTCCGTTAATCTTAAAGTAAAAGGGTTTTAAAAAACGCCCGCCGGCAGCCAAAGCACTCAGGCTCCGGCGGTCATCTTTTCATGTTTATTATACTTCACTTATGTGAAGAATTGCAGAAGGATTTTCTGCGATCCTGACTAAAGAGCCGGACCTGCGGCAACGAGTGCCTTGCCTGCCTCGTTGGATGTGTACTTCTCGAAGTTCTTGATGAATCTGCCTGCGAGATCCTTTGCCTTCGCATCCCACTCTGCAGGATCAGCGTATGTATCCCTAGGATCGAGGATTCCGCTGTCTACGCCAGGAAGCTCTGTAGGTACTTCGAAGTCAAAGTAAGGTATCTTCTTTGTAGGAGCCTTGAGTACATCGCCGTTGAGGATAGCGTCGATGATTCCTCTTGTGTCCTTGATCGAGATACGCTTGCCTGTGCCATTCCATCCTGTATTTACCAGATATGCCTTGGCTCCGCTCTTCTCCATTCTCTTTACCAGCTCCTCAGCATACTTTGTAGGATGCAGCTCGAGGAAAGCCTGTCCGAAGCATGCGGAGAATGTAGGTGTAGGCTCTGTGATGCCTCTCTCAGTGCCGGCCAGCTTAGCTGTGAATCCGCTGAGGAAGTAGTACTGTGTCTGCTCCGGTGTGAGGATCGAAACAGGAGGCAGTACTCCGAACGCATCTGCCGAAAGGAAGATTACATTATCTGCCTGCGGTCCTGCCGACTTGCCGTTCACCTTCTTGGCGATATTCTGGATGTGCTCGATCGGATACGATACACGTGTATTCTCTGTAACGCTCTTGTCAGCGAAGTCGATCTTGCCGTTTTCGTCAACTGTTACGTTCTCGAGAAGAGCATTTCTTCTGATAGCGTTGTAGATATCAGGCTCAGACTCCTTGTCGAGGTTGATTACCTTTGCGTAGCAGCCGCCCTCGAAGTTGAATACGCCCTCATCATCCCAGCCGTGCTCATCGTCTCCGATGAGGAGTCTCTTAGGATCTGTCGAAAGTGTGGTCTTTCCTGTTCCGGAGAGTCCGAAGAAGATAGCTGTGTTCTTTCCCTCCATGTCGGTGTTTGCGGAGCAGTGCATTGAAGCGATGCCCTTCAGCGGCAGGTAGTAGTTCATCATCGAGAACATACCCTTCTTCATCTCGCCGCCGTACCATGTATTGATGATGACCTGCTCACGGCTTGTGATATTGAATGCCGCGCATGTCTCGCTGTTCATTCCAAGCTCTTTGTAATTTTCTACTTTTGCCTTGGAAGCGTTGAAGATAACGAAGTCAGGCTCGAAGTTCTCAAGCTCCTCATCTGTCGGGATGATGAACATGTTCTTTACGAAGTGTGCCTGCCATGCTACTTCCATGATGAAACGGATGGCCATGCGTGTGTCCTTGTTGGTTCCGCAGAATCCGTCAACTACGAAAAGTCTCTTGTTGCAGAGTTCATTGACAGCGATCTTCTTTACCTCAGCCCATACGTCTTCGGACATCGGATGATTGTCGTTCTTGTAGCCCTCTGTTGTCCACCAGACAGTGTCCTTGGAATTCTCGTCCATGACGATGTATTTATCCTTAGGCGAACGTCCGGTATATATACCTGTCATTACGTTTACAGCATCAAGCTCTGTAAGCTGTCCCTTGTCATAGCCCTCGAGTTCAGGCTTCATTTCCTCTTCAAAGAGGAACTCGAACGAAGGATTGTAGACCAGCTCGGTAGTGCCTGTGATCCCGTATTTTGTCAGATCAACTTTTGCCATTTATATACCTCCCTTTAATAAAAATAAGGTTATCTTGTTGAGGAAAACCAATTTTTTACCACTATAATATTATGCATTTTGTGTCAATGTTTCAACTTGTATTTGTCGGATTTGTTACCCTTCCCGAGTTGATGAACTTCTGCCTTGGTGATATACTTAAGCAGTATGGGCGACGATCCAATAAGTGCTTTATCAGCCCGTAAAAAAACAACCTTTTTATTATTATTTAATACCTTTTGTGAATAATACGGAGGACATAATGGACAAGTATTATATCGGTACTCTTAACAACATTTCCCCAAAGGGTCTGTGCAGACTCACTGACAAATTTGAGCTTACAGATGACGTAGATAAGGCTAATGGTATCATCGTAAGATCCTTCAAGATGCATGACATGGATTTCTCCGATGATCTCCTGGCTATCGGAAGAGCCGGAGCCGGCGTCAACAACATTCCGCTTGATAAGTGTGCTGAGAAAGGCATTGTCGTATTCAATACCCCTGGCGCAAACTCGAATGCTGTAAAGGAACTCGCTATTGCCGGAATGATCATGGGTGCCCGCAACATGTATGAAGGCATCGCATGGGGCCAGACTCTCGAAGGCGATGTAGCAGCAAACGTTGAAAAAGGCAAAAAGCAGTTTGCCGGCACAGAGATCGCAGGCAAGACTCTCGGTATCATCGGACTCGGTGCCATCGGAGCTAAGATCGCAAACGCTGCTGAAGCTCTCGGCATGACAGTAGTCGGCTACGAAGCATTCACACCGCATCCTTGCCTGACAGCAGACGTAAAGCTCTGCGACAGCGTTGAGGAAATGGTACCTATGTGCGACTTCATCTCGATCCACGTTCCTTCCCTGCCTACAACAAAGGGAATGGTCAACAAGGACCTCATCGCAAAGATGAAGGACGGCGTTATCTTCATGAACTACGCAAGACCTGACCTCATCGTTGTTGACGATGTAGTAGAGGCTCTTGAGTCCGGAAAGATGAGAAAGTACATGACAGACCTTCTCGAGCCTGAGTACATCGGCAAGAAGGGCATCGTAGCTACACCGCACCTCGGAGCTTCCACAGCTGAGGCTGAAGAGAACTGCGCTGTCATGGCTACAGATCAGCTCATGGATTACCTCGAAAACGGAAACCTCGTCAACTCAGTCAACTTCCTTGGCAGAGTCACAATGGAAAGAGCTGCAGGTTCTGACAGACACTGCTTCCTCGTTAAATGCGACAAGGACGCTGACACAGTAAGCGGAAAGATCAAGGGATTCTATGGAGACAAGCTCCTCGGATTCGCAGGCTCCAAGAGAAATGACTTCGGTTACTTCATCGCTGACGTAGTTGCCGGAACAGAGCCGTTCAGCTGCGACTGTGTTATCAAGACAAGAGTTCTGTAATACAGAGCCGTCTGAGTTCACTCAATAAGCAACGTAAAAGGATCGGTGCCCTGACATCGATCCTTTTTATTGTTGTCTTACTTCTCTCCTCTCATGAGGGAAAGTCACCCTGCGCAGATCAGAATATGGAATCCACCTTCTTTATCTCGCGGTCATAAGTGAGCAGTCCGTTGGTCTCATCCTCAACATCGGACAGCTGTGTATATATGGCCGCGCTCAGACCTCTTGCCAGCAGAGGCTTTATCTCCTCACGGTACAGGCGCGAGATGTCTCTCTGCAGAGCCGCTCTGTCAGCACATCTCCTGTATCCATAGTCTCTCCTGCCTCCATAGTAATAACCCGGCAGTTTGCAGGCGTAGCCTCCGAACTCGCTCAGCACCAGCGGTCTGTCTCCCGGAGTCACATCTATCCGCTTGAAGTAAACATGATAGCTGTCGACATCGCTCTTGTTCTGCCAGAACCAGCCCGAAGTGCTGTCAATGAATCTCGAGCTGTCGAGTTCTTTCAGTCTGTCATAGGCCGCATCCGCATCGAACTGTCCCCAGCCCTCGTTGAATATGGTCCAGTAGCAGATGGAAGGATGGTTGTACAGAGTCCGCACTGTTTCATCCATGGATCCGAGGAAGATCATCCTCGTCTCTGGATCGTCGTGTAAGTCCTTATCGTCAAGTTTGTTCCTGCCTATCATCGGGAGTGCACTGTCCATCATGAATGAATAGTCAGAGTTGTTCACCATGTCCTGGAACACAGCCATTCCAAGCCTGTCGCACTCATAATAGAATATTTCAGGCTCTATTTTTATGTGTTTTCTGAGGGTATTGAATCCGAGCGACTTCATGGCAAGTATGTCTTCGGCGTACTTGTCCGGTGAAGACGGAGTATAGATGCCGTCGTGCCAGTATCCCTGGTCGAGCACTCCGTTGAAGAAATACGGCAGGCCGTTAAGGCACAGCCTTGTGCATCCGCCCTTTTCTTCTACGGTAAGCGTGCGCAGCGCAAAGTAAGACCTGATGCTGTCTTCACCGCTCGTGATGCTGAAGTCGTAAAGATGAGGATCCTCAGGAGTCCACAGCTCAGGTTCATCGATCTCTATGCGCACGGAAGCACATGCAGCGCCATCACCGGAAACATCAGCAAGCTCATAGGTTTTGCCGCAGAGCTCAAGAGCGCCTCCGCTTATGCCGCAGGCTGTGATCTCGGCCCAGTCAAGTCCTGTATCGATCCTGAGTGATGTTACATGCTCCTCAGGTACCGGCTCAAGCCATACACTCTGCCATATACCCGATACAGGCGTATACCACATGCCTCCGTTTCTGTACTTCTGCTTTCCCCATGGGTATTTGTGGTCAAGACTGTCGCGCGCTTCGACTATAACGCTGTGTATGGCGTCTTCGCCTTCATTCAGAAGATCGGTGATGTCAAAGCTGAATGGCAGATATCCGCCCTCGTGTGAACCGGCGAATTTACCGTCGATATACACCTGAGCTGTCTGATCTACCGCGCCGAGATGAAGGATGATCCTCATGCCCTTCCAGTCCTCAGGTATCCTGAATCCTTTGCCATACAGCATGATCTCATCACTGCGGGTTATCCTGTTGAGTCCCGACAGCTTGCTCTCAGGACAGAAAGGCACATTGATCTTCTTCGGCTCAGGAGGCAGACCAGCCTCGCTCGTTTTTTTGATGCTGAATGTCCATTCTCCATCGAGACTCAGCCATTTTTCTCTCACCAGCTGAGGTCTCGGATAAACATCTTTCCATTTAGTCATCCTGTCAACACCCCACAATAAACTTTCATTTTAAATATTCAAGCGCACTGATGTAAAGTTTCCTTTACATCAGTGCTTTTTCCAGACGTAATAATTATAACTGATCCTATACAGAAGCTGCCGCAGCAAGAGCGATCGAATAGAATTTCTCCTCTGCGCTGGATCCTCTGGATGTAAGAACGATAGGCACTTTTGCTCCTACTATGATGCCTGCCATCATTCCGTTGCTGCTTACAGTCCAGGACTTTCCTACCATGTTTCCGGTCGCCATAGAAGGCATGATCATCGCGTCTACCTCACCGGCAACAGGGCTGTCAAACTTCTTGAATTCAGCGATTTCCTTGCTCAGAGCTATATCGTAGGAGATAGGTCCTTCAACTGTGCAGCCTGTGATCTCGCCCTTCTGATTCATCTCCTTGAGAGCTGCGGCGTCTACAGACTCCTGTGCCTTCTTGTTGAGGACCTCAGCTCCGCACATAACGCCGACCTTAGGATCTTCGTAACCGAGAGCGTGGAGTACTTCGACAGCGTTGTTGATGATCTTTACCTTCTGCTCGAGATCCGGCTGGAGAAGCATTCCGCCGTCTGTCAGTACTACTACCTTATGATAATTAGGAACCTGGAAAAGTCCTACGTGGGACATGATCTTTCCGACCTGAAGACCTGTTTCCTTATTTACTACCTGTCTGAGGAGGTCAGCAGTCTGCATGCGGCCCTTCATAAGGAAGTCACCCTTGCCCTCACGAATAAGAGCTACGGCCTTCTTTGCAGCTTCGATATCATCATCTTCGTTGTAGATGACAACATCACCGAAGTCAAATCCCTGCTCAGCGCAGATCGCCTTTATCTCATCCTCTTTACCTACGAATACAGGCTCAACGATGCCCTCTTTGTAAGCTTCATAGACCGCGTCGAGCGAGTGCTCGTCATGAGCGCAGCAGAGAACGATTCTCTTCTTTACAGGATTTGCCTTGACCAGTTCAGCCATTTCTTTGAAATTCTTAAGCATTATTTTCCTCCCTAAACAACCAACAGTTACTATTGTTCATACATAGTTATTTTAGCATATTTGGGCAGACTCATAAATACAAGATTGATGTCAGGTGGTGATCCTCTTTTGAAAACTCTTTGATCGCAATGCAATTGAAATGCGCATGCACTGATGATAGAATTTCAGTGTATGTACAATTATTGAACTCGGATATTCAGAAGTGAGGTAAGCAGATGGAATATTATGAGGATATAGTTAAAAAAAGAAATTCCTGCAGAGGCTTCTCGGACAGAAAGGTCGAAGACAGCGTGCTCACAGAGCTGCTGACATACTATGAGGATGAAGAGAGCGCTCTTGTTGATGATATCCAGACCGAGCTGAAGTTCTATATCGGAACAGTCTGGGAAGAGCTCAAGAAGAGTGTCGGATACAACGGCTTCTGCATCAAGGCTCCGGCCTATATGGTTATCTATTC
>Ga0256407_10009736_pt1 | contig 13672 bp, 19 predicted proteins | sample RumenRJG_04DNA_FD_193489 | JGI IMG/M metagenome (GOLD analysis project Ga0256407, IMG submission 193489) | Bovine rumen microbial communities from Lethbridge, Alberta, Canada - RJG_04 | ecosystem: Host-associated > Mammals > Digestive system > Stomach > Rumen | place: Canada: Alberta... | reverse complement strand
GGTTCAGCTCATCCATTCCGCCGAGATCGTAGACCGTCTCACCGGTGGTCTTGAACTGCTGCAGTCCGTCATCGCTGCTGATCGTAATGCTGTCCTGCGCCGCCTCCTTCAGAGTACCGGTCGAGATCCCCATCTCCACCTTGTCCTCCTTGCTGCATGCTCCGAGTACCAGAACAAGCGCAGCAACCAGCACCGCAGTGAACACGATCCTTAATTTTTTCTCCATAAATCCCTCCTTACTATATACATTCATATTACCTTGCAGGAAATATTATCCTCCTGAATCATTCCGGATTACGCCCGTCCGCGTCTGCACGCGCAATACCGAGCCCATTATTATACTCCTATTATACGACAAGTCCAGCAAAAAATAACAGCGTTGCTTCTTTGCTGTTGCATGCCGTAATCTGCCTGTTCTCAACCTTGATATCTGTCATAAACTATGTTATCATATTCGGGCACGTGAAACAGGAAATTCTCCGGTCATATGGCCATGTTCGAAAATATGACAAAGAGAACCGTCCCCGTTGTCACCTTTTGTCTCAGTAGCTCAGGGGACAGAGCACCGCTCTCCTAAAGCGGGTGTCGCGCGTTCGAATCGCGCCTGGGACACCACAACTGACCTATTCGAACTTTTACTTCTATCGCGGCGGCTTCGCCGTGAGAGTACAGCTGAATCAGGTAACGTAAAAAACGGCCGAGGCCGTTTTTTATTGCTTTGCTAAGCAATTCTTGTTTTATTCGACCGCTTTCAGCGGAAATGTTATTTCCCAATCTCCCTCGATAGATCCATCGCTTGTCTCAAACTCACCATATACTTTATAATTGCCAGCTTCTTCAGGGCTCACATCAAAGATGTATTCAACATACTGATCCTTTTCATTGTCAGCGCTAAAGTTCGGGCTGGCGACTTCCTGAATAACATTTCCTTCTTTTGTTCTAAGGTTAATGAAACCATGGTTGTCTGTGTTAAATATGTCTGTATATCTCATCTGGATATGCAGATTACCGTCAATGAATCCGCATCCTGTATAGAAAACTCCCGGCGTTATCTCCACAGCATTTGCCTCATCCGGATACAGAACAGGTATATCATATGGGCCAAATTCCTGAAGATCATGCAGATCAAGCCATTCATCAGAGAAACCTCCGCCCCATATTTCAGGCTTATATGCATCCGTTACCTCTTTTGCTTTTCCAAGATCTATCATATCAAGTGTTTGATTGACTTGACGCTTCTGTGTCAGGATTTTGCTGACTGAAAAAGTTATTTTGTCACCTGCAATCGGCTCCTTTTTCGTGTTACTTATGTCCAGAAAGAATGTTGCTTTTCCAGTCTCCTTATCAAATCCCTCAAATTCACAGCCACACGCCTGATCATATGGCGAATGTATATCGTAACTGTCAAACAGATCTGCTGTTGCATCTATTCTGTTACCCTCAATGTCCTTCAGAGAGACTAACATTTTAGCCCCATTTCCTTCGACGACAGCGGATTCAACTTCCAGCTTGATTCCCTGATCTATGCAGCTTTCATGCACTGGCTTTAGTTTCTGTGCTATTGCAGGCGAGATTCTATACATAGTATCGTAGGCAAAATCATTATCCGCATACACCATTCCTGAAAACACACCGCAGAAGCATATGCACAGGCAAGCGGCAACAGCAACAAATCTTCTGAATCCGCCTTTATGTATTTGTACCCGTTTTCTATTATTTGCAGTGTCCGGCTGATAGTCGAATGCGCCGGCAACGATATCTTCATCGATCGCTGTGATTGCTTCATATATTTTTTCAGCCTTGTTTTTCATATCGTTATACCATTCCTTTCAAGTTCATTTTTTAATTCTTTGCGCAGCCTGTACATCTTTTGAGCAAGATTACCCGCGCTTTTTCCAGATAAAGCAGATAACTCCTTAATGCTGTCTCCGTACCAATATCTGCGGACAAAAAGATTCCTGTCTTCAGGTGTCAGTTTTCGCAGCCACCTGCTGATCAGCCTTCCGAGATTATTTGAATCGATCGTGTTTTCAGTGCTTTCTGCGGAAGGTATTATCTCAGCCAGTTCATCTAACATCAGTTCTATCCCAGCACATCTCTTTTGTGCATGATACTTCTGCCACATATTTAGAGCTGTATTCCTGACCACCCTGCCAAGCCATGCTTTCAGGTTTCTCGGTCTATCTGGCGGAATGCTCTCCCACGCCTTGAGCCAGGTATCACTGACACATTCTTCAGCATCCTCATGGAGAGACAAAATATTAATCGCTATCTTTCTGCAGTAAGATCCATACTTGGCATCCACCTCACTTAATGCTTTTTCATTTCTTTCCCAGAACAGATCTAATAGTTTTGAATCATCCATTTACGATTTCCTTTCAGGTTATTAAAAGGCCTTTCACTATTATTGACAGTAAATGTATCAGTTGCATTACATAAATGTAATGGATTATTTAAAAAGCCAGGGGATTGACCCTGGCATATAAGGCTTGCTGCCGCAGTTTCTGTCTGTCTCTTTCTCAGAATGCTTAACGCTTCTCAGACATATCATCAGCATAGATGCCGGTTTTTTCACTCAGATCTTTGCTGCCGGTATAATTCACTATATATATGACTCTGCCTTGACCACGCCCAGGTGCTTCAAAAACAGCCCCTGCTCTGCCATTTCCTGAAGCCAGACACCAAAGCACGGATTGCTTGTTTCCCTTATAGCAATTCTCTTTTTTACTTTCTCATCCATTTTATATCCTAATTATGCCCAGTATCCCTCTGTTATCAGTCTCTCAACAATGGCTACTCCGGCTGTTGTAATAATGTTCGATACTATTATTACAACCTTCAGTACTTTTCTGTCCTGAACTTGTTTTTTGAGTGCGTTGTATACAATAGGCATCTCAATAATGATTGTCAGCATCAGAAACACTCCGCTTACAATATAGTGCGGACCGGAATCAAGGATGTGTTCGAATGTCCCATACCAGGAAAGATCTGCCTTCAGAAATGCATACGGAAGAAGAAATGATGCTACATTTGCTATCATTACTATCCCTAGTACTTTGAGTGAATGCCCAGTCTTGGGTATTAGCCAGATGCTCAGCCATTCTATCAGGATCGTTCCTGATGCGACCCACGGCAATATATCAAATGGTCTTTTCTCGGATATCCACACCCATGACGAATCGGCAAAAGCATTCAATGAAAACAGTGCCATTAATGCCATTATCATGATCGATATTCTCAACGGTGTTTTACTCTTTTTCATTCCAAAACCACCTTATCAGTAGAACCAACGGCTAGGAACAAGGTACAGGTATGGTGCTGTGAATAGGACTAGTCTTAATGCAGCACGAGCAATCTGCTCCGGATCAAGTTCTGTCTTTCCGAGAATGCTTTTATCAAGCTTATAAATGCAGACAGCAGAAAGTGCAATTGCGGCAATAACGACTAGTACAGCCAATATATTTGTAAAAGGATCAAACATGATTCCCTCTCCTGCCATCTGGAGGAAAGAAAATCGTTTGCCTCCTAATCCAGACAATAGCTGTGAAGCAAAAAACAGTGCAATAGAGCCTACAAAGTCTCCCAGGAATCCCGCCAGGCATATCTTCCAAGTATTCTTTCTGCAAAACAGGTTTTTATCAGACATATCACCGAGACTCCACCTCAGTACTATCCTGTCAATCAGATAATATGCCGGTATCAGTATCAACCACAAGTATGACGGGAAGAATACCAGCAACCAGATCGGGAATATAACATTGTATAGTCTTTTATCGCTATTCTTCATTATTCTGAATCTCTCATTCTACGGTCTTGCAAGTATTCTCGTATTGTCATCACACCCGGTATGAGCCATACAGAGATAATTATCCCCAATATAAGATTATCATTACAGTTAATAAAATGATTCACTATGGTATATAGACCACAGCAGCCAAGACCTATCTGCATAATTGCCCATATCAGTTTCTTCATTTACTTCAGTATCAGCAATCCTGACCTGCCTCCTTCCTGTACTTCACTATTGTATTTATTACTAAACACTGTCACTATCATGCAGAATGCAGATCTGAATAATATCGAGCGAGAAAACAACCTAACACCCCTCCAAGCACATTGCAAATTACATCATTAACATCCACTACGGGGGATCCATCCTCAGCTATCATTAGAATTGCCTCTAGCCCTTGCAGCAATTCGATACTTATAGATCCAACAAATGAAATAAATATGCTCCCCTTAAATGTCCTTGTAGCTTTTACATTGCCTAAATATCCCAGAATGGTAACAGGCATAAACAAAAGAATGTTTTCACTGTATGATATTAGAGCTGCTCTATTAGAGAATGCCTTCAGTAATTCTAGAATATTTATGTTGTATTCAAAGCCATATGGGATTTCACCGGGTATCCTTACCGGCAACAAGGTGAAGGCTATTACAATGCACAGATACAGTACAAAGAACCCCTTCCGTATCGTATCCTTCCTAGCTTTATAATCCTCCAGGCATAGTCTGATCCTTATCATGCAGACAGTTGTTATAACTACTATAGATACAAGCAGCATTAAACCCGAAGTAATAACGATTTCCATTATTTATTATATTCCCTTTCCGAAGGACATCGCACTGCAGGAATCCCCCCACATTTTTAATCAATTTGCTGCCGCCGATACTGTTAAATTGATTTGTTCGCCTTTTTTTATTTCTTCACCCGGCAGCGGATCCTGATTGCTGACAACCTCCTTGCCGGTATCATTGCTCTCCACATACTCTATGTTGCCGACAACAAGACAGCTCGCCTTGATAGCGGTCTTGGCATCTTCCAATTCCATGCCCACCACATCCGGCACCAGCAACACAGTTGAATTATCTTTTTCTCCTTCTTTGGCAGCACCTGAACATGACGAACCAATCAAAAGCACTAACACTGCTATAATTATCAAAAGTGTTTTTCTCATATTTGTGAGCTCCTTTCACTTTCTCTGACTAGCATCTTTATTTATAAAATCGCACCCTATCTATCAGATCCTTCGTTTTTCACTCCAATGAAAACCATACAAGCGCCACATACTCCTATAAGCACAAGTTCTATTAGTAGCCACCAGAGGTGGTATGCGCTTAAAAAAGCTCGAGTTCCCGGAATCACCACGTCATTTCGGATATAAAGCACGGGATCCAGAACTGAACCTATAATCATTAGGAAATTTAAGGATATACCCACGAACACTATGATGCCAATATGCAAAATATTCCATTTCTTCATGTATAAGGGCTCCTTCTATTTATCTAAAACTATCATCCTTCACTTATATAAATCCCGTGCAGTCCTGAAATGTGACATGTTTTGATAATTCTTTTTTCGCGCTATAATGGAATCACTATTTCACAGGAGGAATCGATGATTTCATTTCTTGTTTCAGTTGTAAAGGATTTTGCAGAGCTCGTATCCGATAAATATAAGGCGATGATGATGAAGCTTTCGCTTCAGATAACCGGCAGCAGAGAGGACGCTGAGGAGGCCGTTCAGGATGCTCTTCTTTCCGTTCACAGAAACCAGCGAAAGATAGCAGATATCAATTCTGCAGATGCGAGAAACTATATCTACACAGTTACAAAGAATGCCGCCCTTAAGATACGCAGACAACAGGCAAAACACGATTCTGATGTCACATTTTCTGATGTAGAAGGATTTATTAATATAGAAGGACAGCCGGATATTGATGCATTCAAGGATGAGTATGGCTTCTCCGAAGAAGTCGCCGATGCCCTTAAACAACTCAGCAATGAAAATCGGGATATCATATGTTATTACTATGGTGCTGGCTACAATTACAAAGAAATATCCGTAATCATGGGAATCAAGCCACAGACATTAAGAAAACGCATGGAACGTATAAAAACAAGACTCGCAGAGATTCTGAGCAGGGAGAATATGTGAATGTCAAAAGAAAAGGCAGAAGCGGAGAGAATACTATCTGAATATGGCCGCAGAATGTTTGACTCGCATGCCCACTATTTCAGTAACGATGTCGATGTCATTCAGGCAAAAGTATATGCACCCGTTCATGCTCGTCCGACAAAACGCATTGCAAAGCGGGCATTAATACTGTGCGCAACGATGATCCTTATAATGTCGCTGACTGTACTTGTCAGCTCCGCTTTAGGTCTTCAGATTTTCAACTATAAATTTGACATAAAAGACGGCTTCATTGTTATAACAAGCCTAGACGAGAAAAACGGCACCTGCTTCTATCGTCCTGAATACATTGCCGACCATTACAGCTACAGTGATACAGTGAATCTAAATGATTCAATTGTTTTCTACACATATACACATGACGATGACGATCGGGAATACACAATAGAGGAAAGCATAAATAAAGATGGCATAGTATATCAAGACAACGAAGGCTATGACATCAGCAAAGAAATATATAGTGAGTATGAACTCATTGTCTTCCGTGATCAGACCAGTCCTCTTATTGTTGTATACATGGAGAAAAACGGTACATATATTGCCATAACCGGTCAGCTCTCAATGGAACAGATCCATTCAATCATCGACAGTTTGGTTGTTGACGAAAGTATTTGATTCGCGTTCTCTCATACAAAAGTACCGAGGATTGTTTGTCCCCGGTACTTTTTATCATGACGAGGTTTGGCCGACTATCTTGCGCCTCTATCAGTTCGTAGCTCTTTGACCGAATCACTTATCCTAAGGCCAACTCTTTCAATAGCATACTGCATCAGTTTTTCAAGTGCATTACCCCATGCTTCTGCCCAAGTATCTCTTCCCTGCTTGCTCAGCAGTCTGCACATCTCCGCGACTATAGTTATTGCTCTTACAAGTATGCTGTTGTATTTTCCGGGATCACCTTTACCGCAGGCTTCCCTGATCGACTCTGCTGCCGGCTTGGATATCAGTTCCTTTTTTACTGTTATCAGGCTCTCCCTGGGTGCTCCATTACGGTATGCTGTCCATATCTTCTTGTTCCATTCATCTTTGAGTCTGTTGGACTCTTCTATGAATTCTGCTTTAGGATTGTTCTTGCCGATCTTCTTTGTCGGCAGGAATGGGCTATTCTTTGGGAATACCTGCATCTGATTTGGTTCGGACAGCTGCCTGTTCATGAGATCAGTGAAGAAAACTTTTACATCTTCTGTGAATGTTTTCTGTTTGAAGAGCGGATTCTTTTTATCGAAGAGATGCTCTTCATACACTTCACCTTTTGGTATCATGCTGTAGCCAGGAAGCAACTCTCCATCAGCAGTTGCTTCCTTTTTCGTCCTGACATGCCTGCCTTCAGGATCAAAATACATGTTGCGAGTCGCTATCTTTCTCACTGGTTCTTCCAGCTGCTGCCGTTCCGAATAGATCAGATGGATGTGATAATTCGTCTTCCTCTTATTATGATGTAGAGCTGCGATGCACTCCGTGCCATACTCTTTTCGGTAGGATTCAACGAAGTTTCTGAGCAGTTCATCCGGATCATATAAGGTCATTTCTTTCGGCAAAGCTATTATCAGTTCTCTGGCCTCGATACAATTTCCACTCGTTCCGCTGCGCCTGAAGTCCGACTGATTCTCTTTCGCAAGATCCCGCCAGTACTTCCTCGGCACTGTTTCATAGACCGCATACAGGTTCTCCTGTTTCTTTTCATCGCTGATATATCTGATCCTGCCGACTACATTAGTCAGCTTTCCGTGCTGTATAAATGTCACATTTTTTATAAGCGTCACCCCTTTTCCTGAACGTTTTTTTATTGGTACCGCCCCCGCGAGGCGAAATACACAGAGTACGAACCGTTAGGTTTGTGCGATGGGTGTATTTCGCTCTCAGTCGGCGAGGCCTTCAATAATGGTGTTTTGATTATTTACTTCCTGTACTTTCCGAAGAGGAGTCTTTGTTGCTCCCCCACACATGCTCCTTACATACTCCTGCAGGATGCCTGCTGCATGTTCCCGCCGTCACCTAGGGGCAAGATGGCAAGATAGCAACATGGCAAGGCTGTGATGGTTTTGAAGAAGATGATAGGTATGCTGCACTATTTGCATGTTTGCCGCCTTACCATCTTGCCATCTTCTCCTCTGAATTCAGACTGCGTAGCCAGTGAACCATCTATCCGATTCCTTATGGGATGTGATACCGAGGTCCTTCATTGCATTGCGCAGAGTCTTTTCCGCGATCTTCTTTTCTTTTGCCCTCTCCAACAGCTCAGCACTTGGAATATATTCCCCCGGCTCCGGAAGCTCTGCTGCAAGGAACTCTTTTGCCTCTACCGTCTTCTGTCCTTTGGTCCTTGTATTCTGCAGCAGTTCCTCTGCCGTGATGTCGTAAGTGCCTTCCCATTCGAAGCCTTTGTCCTTACTCAGCCGGAATGCTACTGGGTCAGGCGGATACGTAAGTGAACACTTTGTTGATGCCAGCACTCTGACGTCTCTCTCTCGCGGAGCCTCTGCACATAGGATCACGCTGCGCGCCGCAGCAGTGAAGTCCATCGAACCCAGGCCTCTGTATTCTGGCTTAGCGGTATCTTTCTTGTTCAGATGTCCGACCAGCACCATGCCGCACCTGTTTTCGGCCGCCATATCACCAAGGCGCTTCAGTCTTGGTCTGACCTCATTGGCTCTGTGCATGTCGACATTCTCTCCGAGGTATGCCTGAAGCGGATCAAGCACCACCAGCCCTGCCTCGGTCTCTCTGATCGCCCATATCAGCCTTTCGTCTGTCATGCTGAGCATCTTCTCCCCTTCATCGATGACCGAGACTTTGCTACAGTCTGCCCCAGCTGCAACAAGTCTTGGCTTGACAGTGTCGGCGAGACCGTCTTCAGCTGTCTGGTAAATCACGTTGATAGGTTCTCTGATCTGTGGACTTCCCGGTGGATCAAGCAACGCTCTTCCTGTTGTAAACGCCGCGATCAGGTTGAGCATCGCCATAGTCTTTCCTTTGCCCGGATCTCCATGCAGCATCGTCAGTTTGCCAACCGGGATAAATCCCTCCCAAAGCCATTCGACCTGCTCTATCTCCACATCGTCCATATTGATAATCTTGTAGTTGTTTTCTGTCATTAATTAACCTCCGTATTCATTTATGCTGTTTCCATACCCTTTCAAAAACTGCCTTCTCAGGAGCGTATTTCCGAAAAAAGTGCCAGCTATCTCAACTTTTTTGTTTTCAATTCTTGTCATCAATATTTACATCCTTTGCCGGACGTTTTCCCATCCTGTACGGCCATAGTGGGCACCTCTCGATCGGACACAATCTGACTTCTTTCTTCTCGCCGCAGCTGCAATCGAGACATTTTGCTCTTATTGCCTTAATTGGTGTCATTATCGTCATCCGCATTCCTCCTCTCTCCATTGATCTTTCACTTACGCAGTCCTTGCTTGCTCTCTCTGCCTGAGCCTTTGGATCCTTATCGATTCTTGACTATGCCCTCGTTGGTGCTGATGTTCATATGGCTTTCTGTTGTCCAGTTCATCGATCCAGTTATATAAGGCCTGCAGCTCATACAGTTTTGGCATAATGGCTCTGACAAATTGTCTTATCTGTCTTTCCCCTGGCTCCATAAAACCTCCTTTCCTGTGTTGCAAAGTGATAAGTTGTATCGTTGCTGGAAGGCATTAGCCTCTCCATGTATTTCTATCTTTTTAATAGCTATTTTGGGGGAAGTAGATCATTATATAACTTTTGCTGACATAGTCAAGCATTTATATAATCTTTTTCGATATATTTTTCTTGCATATGTTATAAGAATATGCTACAATCCCCTCAGAAAGAGAGGTATCTGAAATGTCAACAGGAGAAAGAATTCGTTTTTTTAGGCATCGCAAGGGATTAACACAAGCGGAACTTGGGGAGGCAATGGCTTTTACTGGGAAATCGACCAATGTCAGAGTTGCTCAGTACGAATGGAATCGGCGCGAGCCGAGAAAAGATGTAATAGATCAGTTTGCGGAAATATTTGATGTTGCTCCGGAAGCTATCCAGAACCCGGACATAGATACAAAAATCGGTCTTATGCACACCCTTTTTCAGTTGGAAGATTTATATGGACTAACCGTTACAGTCCTTGATGGGCACATATGCTTAAAGCAGGATATCAACCTTCCGAAATACAACAAGGAAGTAGCCGACGATCTCAGAGCATGGTATGTCATGAAACACAAGCTGACGACAGGCAGCATATCTAAAGATGAGTATGATGAATGGAGATATAAATATCCGATGCTCAGAGAGGATGCTGAAAACAAGGACGGCTATTATTACAACCTGAACTCTGGAGCTCAGGACAAGCCGATGGAAGTAAGAGACAACACTGCCATATACAGCGAAGATGACCTGCTGAAAATCCTTCAACTGTACAAAGAGCAGCACAGTGAAAAAGAAACAAAGAAATAGCCTTTGCTCAAACACCTCGGATTCGAGGTGTTTTGGATCGATTATTTGATGTTGAAATTTTCAACATCAGCCAGCTGTTATCAGCATGGATATAGATTTAACTTCTGAAAGGATTCTTATGAACGATAATCATAATGGCGCAGCTATTGTCCCGGTGGCTATTGCTGATGAGCAATCTCTTCGTGAGAAAATCTACAACATTCGCGGGCAACAGGTCATGCTTAGCTTTGATTTAGCTGATATCTATGGATACGAGCACAAGAGATTCATGGAGCAGGTCAGAAACAACAAAGAGAAGTTTGATGATGATTTTATGTTTCAACTATCAAAAGAGGAATATGACAACTTGAAGACGATTTTTTCGACTTCAAGTTGGGGCGGTCGCAGAAAGCTTCCATATGCATTTACAGAGCAAGGCATCTATATGCTCATGACGGTTCTCCGAGGAGATCTTGCAGTCAGGCAAAGCAAAGCGTTGATCAGGCTGTTCAAACACATGAAGGACTATATCAATGAAAATCCTGCTTTAATCGTTAATCAGCAATTGCTTTCAATTTCCGCACAAACCGCCGAAAATACCATGGCGATAAGACGTATTGAAGAAAGCATGGTATCACACAATGATTTGTCAGATTTCATGAAGCTGTTTGACCGAGGCATCAAGAATGAAGAGATCCTTATTCTTAATGGTGAGCCGTTCAAGGCAGATATCGCATATCAGAAGATATATAAAAGCGCAAAGAAGTCTATTATCGTCATTGATGATTATATTGGTGTTAAGACACTTCACCATCTTGTACACGCGAAGCCAGGCGTGAAACTAACGATCATCAGCGATAATAAACTAAGGATATTAAAACTATCCGAATACAAAGATTTTCTGACTGAATATCCATCCAAAGCCATAGACTTCATAAAGTCAAGAGACAAAGCGCACGACAGATACATAGTGATTGATAATGATACAACTGATATGAAAGTGTATCACTGCGGAGCCAGCAGTAAAGATGCCGGCAAGCGAATCACTACAATCACAAGACTTTCGGATATAGATGAGTATAAAAAAACGATAACTACCCTGCTGGGGAATGATAAGTTGGTTTTGAGGTAAGTAGATTTATATGAAGAATGCAGTAATATATGCAAGATACAGTTCAGATAAACAGAACGAAATGTCTATCGAGGGACAGATAGAAGAGTGTAAGCGCTATGCGGCTGCTAACAACCTTCTTATTGTGCATGAGTATATTGACAGGGCGCAGAGCGCGAAGACGGACAGGCGGCCAGAGTTTCTTCATATGATTGCTGACAGCGAGTTCGGTAACTTTGAAGTCATTCTCGTATATCAGTTGGATCGTTTTGCACGTAACAAGAATGACTCCGGCTACTACAAGAAGATACTTGCTGATCACGGAGTAAGAGTCGTTTCTGCCAAGGAGAACATTGCAGCCGACAGTTCCGGCATTATCACGGAAGGTATGCTGGAGACGATCAGCCAGTGGTTCAGTGCTCAGCTGTCCGAAAAGGTAACACGCGGGATGCTCCAGAGAGCTGAGCAATGTAAATACAATGGCAGCACGATTCCTATGGGCTATGCTGTTGACGATAATGACCACTTTATACTGGATGAGCAAAGGGCTCCCATAGTATTGGAGATATATGAGCGTGTTGCTTCAGGCGAAACAATACAATCAATAATGGACGACCTAAATGACCGCGGTATCAAAACGCAGCTTGGTAATCCTTTCAAGCGGGGTTCCCTGTCAACTGTACTAAGCAACGAAATGTATAAAGGAATCTATATTTACGACAATATACGTATCCCTGGAGGTGTTCCGAGAATAATCAGCGATGAATTGTTTGACGAGGTGCAGGAGATCAGGGAAAACCGAAAGCACGGACATCGCCCAGCTATTGAGGACTATCTGCTTTCCGGAAAGTTGTTTTGCGGTCACTGTAAGGATCCTATGGACGGCGTGTCAGGTACATCTGGAACCGGCAAAACATACAGATATTATAAGTGCTTAAAGTCTCCAAAAAAGTGTACTAAGAAAAATGTCAGAAAGGACTTCCTGGAACCCCTGATTCTTGATGTGTGTCGCCAGCTTCTTGCTGATGACGTAATTGACAAAATCATTAAGGAAGTCGAAATCCAGAATCAAAAAGACCTGGAAAGTTCAGCTGTTATCAGGCTAAGAGAAGAAATAAAAGAAACAGAGAAAAAAATCGAAGTTCTACTCGATCAGCTTGAGACCGGTATAAATTCTACAAGTGTAGCTGGCCGACTCAAAAAACGCGAAGGAGAACTCGAAGAACTGAATAAACAATTACAGAAGGAACAGGCTAAACAGATGAAAATCGACCCTGGCCTGGCACGTAACTTCTTTCTATCTATAAGAGAAGGCAGCCGTGATGATCTCGAATACCAGAAGCTTCTGGTAAATCTCCTGATAGACCGTATATATTTGTACGACGATCGCTTCGATATATTCCTGAATAATTCAGACAGGAAAGGCAAGGTATCCGACTATGAAGCTGCAGATATAGAGAGATACTTCGACAATAACCCTGACAGTAGTTCTATTACACTCACGTCCGGGACACCGCCCAATAAAATAACTGAAGCCCTTTCAATTAAATCATCTCGGAGCTTCAGAAATTTTAGTATACGCCAATTTTGACGGCAATTTCACATGTGCGATTACTTTATTTCTTTTTCATCGTTTTTCCTCGGAGGTACGATTGTAATCCTTCCATCTGGGTTCTTTTTTATGGTAGAACCCTTCGGATGTATTATTCCAATTGTTGGTCCGCTGAATGCGGTCTGTCTCTGCGACTTAAATTTAGAATAGAATATTTTCCCATAAATGTTGTCCTGTGACTCTATAAGTTCATCTATCTCTTCATCAGTCATTTGCTTTAAAGCCTCTTCTTTTTCTTCTCTGCTAGGATACTTTTCCCCGAACTCTTTTGCGTTCATAGTACTCCTTCTCTTTCTACTTCTACTAAACAGCCGTTTTGCCTAAAGCAACATAGCGAATCGATATTAATTGTTTTCACAAAGGTATGTAACTGCCATATCACTTCCCCCTTTCATCTCTACTTTTATTTTATCCTTTTATTTGACCACATTATATAAAATAGGCTCTCGGAATCTTGACGAATCATGAGCCTAATAGTTGCCAAACGGCGGCATAAGCGAACCTTGACAAGTGAATATTATCCAAAGTGAAAAGTGAAAGCGCAGATTACAAAAAACGCGCACAC
>Ga0256407_10009735_pt1 | contig 13674 bp, 11 predicted proteins | sample RumenRJG_04DNA_FD_193489 | JGI IMG/M metagenome (GOLD analysis project Ga0256407, IMG submission 193489) | Bovine rumen microbial communities from Lethbridge, Alberta, Canada - RJG_04 | ecosystem: Host-associated > Mammals > Digestive system > Stomach > Rumen | place: Canada: Alberta... | reverse complement strand
CTTCAACGGTCCACCTGCGGTTTTTCCCTCCTTTTGGTCTGCCCATATCTTCACCTCCTGTCCAAAGCATACCATGAAAAAAGTAGACATGCTCTTTTTGCATGTCTACTTTCATCTTACAGGTTCAGGCCCAAAAGCCGTCCCTTTATTCTTTTATTTCAGTTTAGCTATTACTTTTTTCTTCTTGCCCTTTTCAACGAGCATGCCGTCTTCCTTAAAGGAGTCTGCCTTTATGAGAGTCTTCGGATCAGTGATTTTCTCACCGTCGATCTTCAGTCCTCCCTGTCTGATGACATCCATGGCGTCTCTGTTGCTGCCTGTGAGTCCGAGTTTAGTAAGGAAAGCTGCCACTCCAAGTCCTCCGAGCTGGTTGCCTTCCTTGTCCGTTGACTGGAGCGCGTCCGCTTCGACCTCAACTACCGGCAGATTCGCCATGTTGCCCGCACCGCCGCCAAATGCCGCGCGCGCCGCGTCCTGAGCCTTTGATGCCTCTTCCTCGCCGTGAACAAGTTTGGTTACTTCAAACGCCAGGATTTCTTTTGCCTTGTTGATCTCCTGATCCTTTAATGATGCCAGACGCTTTACTTCATCCATAGGCAGGAACGTCAGCATCCTCAGGCACTTCTCAACATCAGCGTCACCGACATTTCTCCAGTACTGGTAGAACTCATACGGTGAAGTCTTTTCAGGTGAAAGCCAGAGAGCGCCCTTCTGGGTCTTGCCCATCTTCTTGCCTTCACTGTTGGTCAGCAGAGAGAAGGTCATGCCGTATACCTCTTTGCCGACTTTCTTTCTCGTCAGATCGACGCCGCCGATGATGTTTGACCACTGATCATTGCCGCCGAACTGGATCTTGACATCGAAATCCCTTGCCATGACCATGAAGTCATAGCTCTGCATGAGCATGTAATTGAGTTCGAACATGGTCAGTCCGCCTTCACGGTCCATTCTCTGCTTGAAGCACTCTGCTCTGAGCATAGTGTTGACATTGAACAGGGCTCCAATCTCGCGCAGGAAGTCGATGTAATTGAGCGGTCTCAGCCAGCGGGCGTTGTTGACCGCAATGGCCTTGCCGGGTTCAGGCTCTTTGTTCTCGTGTCCCGGTGTATAGACGCCTTCGTTACCTTCGTACTTCCATTCGTCATCAAAATCCAGGAACTGATCGAAGAGCTTTTTGAACTGTTCGCAGTTGTGTTCGATCGTTTCAATGTCCATGACCTGACGCATGTCCGACCTGCCGGACGGATCGCCGACCATGCCTGTTCCGCCGCCGATGAGGACGACCGGGGTATGGCCAAACTTCTGCATGTACATCATGATGATGACCTGCATGAAGTGCCCCACGTGCAGGCAGTCCGCTGTCGGGTCAAAGCCGATGTAGAACTTTACCTTCTCGTTCTGCAGCAGCTCGCGAACCTTGTCCTCGTCTGTGGACTGTTCGATGAAGCCGCGCTCCTTGAGCACATCATATACGTTATCGAATTTGCTTACGTTATCCGGAATTAGATTGTAATCCATCTTCTTAGTTTCTCCTATGTGATATTGATTGTTGATATCTATTGGTGTATTGCTGGCAGTTGTTTAAAAAGAGAATCAAAGCAGACCCGCAGGCTCCTGCGGGCTGCTCTGCGTTTAATGTTTTCTTTATGGGTCTTACTTGGTTCCGAAGATTCTGTCGCCTGCGTCGCCGAGACCAGGTACGATGTACGCGTTCTCGTTGAGGCACTCATCCTTGGCCGCGATGTAGATGTCTACATCAGGGTGAGCCTTCTGCAGCACTTCGATTCCTTCAGGCGCAGCGATAAGGCACATGAATGTGATGTCCTTGCCGCCTCTCTGCTTTACGAAGTCGATTGCAGCTACGGCGCTTCCGCCTGTCGCGAGCATCGGGTCAGTTACGAGAATCTTTCTCTTGTCGATGTCGTCAGGCATCTTGCAGTAATACTCGTGAGGCTCGTGTGTTACAGGGTCTCTGTAGAGTCCTACGTGTCCGACCTTTGCGTTCGGGATGATCTTCTGGATTCCTTCTACCATTCCAAGTCCCGCTCTGAGGATAGGAACGATGGCTACATCTTCGCCCTTCAGCATCTTGACTGTCGTCTTGCAGATTGGAGTCTCGATCTCAACATCTTCAAGCGCCAGATCTCTGGTTGACTCGAATGTCATGAGCATCGCGATCTCTTCAACCAGCTGTCTGAAATCCTTTGTGCCTGTCTCTTTCTGTCTGATAAGAGCAACTTTGTGCTGAATTAACGGATGATCGAAAACATAGATTTTTCCCATTTTTTCCTGCCTTTCTTCTCTTTGAAAAAACTGTTATATCTGAACGCCACCTTGGCGTTTCATTCTGCCTTTGCGCTGCTTACATCTCGTCGAGCATGTCTGTGCGGCGCTTGTGTCTTCCGCCCTCGAATTCCGTATCGAGGAAGGTCTTTACGATCTCCAGAGCAAGCTCAGGCTCCGTGGTTCTGCCGCCGAGTGCGAGCATGTTGGCGTTGTTGTGCTTTCTCGTAAGCTCCGCCATCTCTACGCTTGTGCAAAGGCCGCAGCGTATGCCCTTGACCTTATTTGCCGCTATGGATATCCCTATGCCTGTTCCGCAGCAGACGATGCCGCAGTCAGCTTTTCCGGCGGCGACCGCCTCCGCGCAGGCCTTGCCGTAGACCGGATAGTCCACAGATTCCTCGCTGGTCGTTCCCAGGTCCACGATTTTCTCACCGCGCTCTCTGAGGTATTCCTTGATCGTTTCCTTAAGCGCGTATCCGCCGTGATCGCTCGCAATTGCTATTAACATTGTTCTCTCCTGTCGTGATTTGGTATTCGGTTAATTAAACTTTTACTATGTTGTATCCCGCGGACTTGAGCATCCTGTTCATAACGGCGAAACCCACGCCGTCGCTGTCGCTCATGGCACCCGCCAATATCATGTCTACGCCTTCATTGTCGAGATCCCGCAGCCTTGCGAAGAAGTCGTGGGCCGCTTCAAGAAAAGCCTTCTCCTCGAAGAGTATCACTCCCACGCTGTTGCCGATTCCTTCGTTCAGCTTCTTAAGCCTCTCGATTTCAGCCTTTACTCTGCCGCGCTCGCCCTCGACGATGAGCATCTCCGCCTTAGGCGCGTAATGCTTATACTTCATGCCCGGCGACTTCGGCTGAAAATCGCTCTCGCTTACTCCATCCGCCGGATCAAACTGCACATGTTCCGAAGCTTCAGTAAGGGACTTGTCATATCTGACTGTTTTCCCCAGAGCAGCCTCAATGGCCTCCGCCGTGATTATTCCCGGACGAAGTATGGTCGGCTCATCGCCTGTGAGGTCGAGAACTGTGGATTCGATTCCGACTCTGCAGTCATCGCCCTCGATTATGGCGTCAACCCTTCCCATCATGTCAGCTATGACATCCTTGGCTCTCGTCGGACTCGGACCGCCTGAAAGGTTAGCGCTCGGAGCCGCAATCGGACACAGAGACTCGCTTATGAGGTCTCTCGCCACCTGGCTGTCAGGAAGTCTGACCGCGACAGTATCCAGTCCGCCTGTAGTCCTGTCCGGAACTTCCGGTCTTTTCTTTACTACGATCGTCAGCGGTCCCGGCCAGAAGTTGTCTATTATCTCGACTATCTCCGGTGAGAGCATCCGCGTCAGCTGACCGATGTCGCTTGCTCTTGATATATGCACGATCATCGGATTATCGCTCGGTCTGCCCTTTGCTTCATAAATCCTGCCGACAGCCTCGGCGTTCATGGCGTCAGCCCCGAGCCCGTAGACTGTTTCCGTCGGAAAGGCGACCAGCCCGCCGCTTCTTATGATCTTAGCGGCTTTCTGTATGTTTTCTTTTGTCGGTTTCAGTATTAATGTGTTCTTCTTTTCTGTCATCACTTATCTATCGTACGGTTTAGAAATCCGCCATCTTCTTGGCCTGATCGTCAGTAATGAGGCCGTCTATGATTTCATCGAGATCTCCGTCGAGGAATGTATCCAGCTTGTAGAGGGTAAGTCCGATTCTGTGGTCTGAAACTCTGCCCTGCGGGAAGTTGTATGTTCTGATTCTCTCGCTTCTGTCTCCCGAACCAACCTGGCTCTTTCTCTGACCTGCGATCTCCTCCTGCTGTTTCTGCATCTCGAGGTCGTAGAGTCTTGCCTTGAGAACCTTGAATGCCTTATCCTTGTTCTTGATCTGAGACTTCTCGTCCTGGCACGTAACCACGAGGCCCGTCGGTTCATGTGTCAGTCTTACGGCCGAGTCTGTCGTGTTTACGCACTGGCCGCCGTTGCCCGACGCGCGGTAAACGTCGACTCTGACATCGTTAGGATCCAGATCGACCTCAACGTCGTCAACTTCCGGGAGCACTGCTACAGTCGCCGCGGAAGTATGAACTCTGCCGCTCGACTCTGTCTCCGGAACACGCTGGACTCTGTGTGCGCCGCTCTCGAACTTGAGTCTTGAATAGGCTCCCTTGCCCTTTATCAGCATGACCGCTTCCTTGACGCCGCCCATGCCTGTTTCGCTCATGTCCATGATTTCCGTCTTCCAGCGGTTGCGCTCAGCGTAGCGTGTGTACATTCTTAGAAGGTCAGCTCCGAAGAGAGCGGCTTCCTCACCGCCCGTACCAGCTCTTATCTCAAGAATAACGTTTTTCTCATCGTTAGGGTCTTTAGGCAAAAGCAGGACTTTCAGTTCGTCCTCAGCGTTTGCGATGGTCTCCTCGAGATCGCCGATTTCCATCTTGGCGAGTTCTCTCATTTCCTCATCGCCGTCCTCGAGCATTTCCTTTGCCTCGGCCAGGTCCTGCTTGGCCTTCTTGTACTCGGTGTATTTCTTGACGATCGGCTCCATCTCGCCCATTTCCTTGATGTATTTCTGCCACTCCGGCTGGTTGTTGATTACATCGGGATCTGAGACCTTGCGGGACAGTTCGTCGTATTTTTCAGTTATAAAATCCAGTTTGTCAAACATCTATTTCTCCTTGTGCTGCGGCTTATTCCTAATCAAATATTTTAACACAACCGAAGCCCTAAATAAAGGGTACCGCCTTGCGATACCCTTGTTTTTTTAACTATTTCTTTTTAAAGAAGCTATCGGCTTCTTCCCTCCATCTGACTTCTTCCTCATCTGCCGGCTCATCGAGAACAATTCCGTGAGGTACAGGCTTCGAAGTCTCCGGATCAACCGACACGAAGGTGGTGAAACCCTCCGCGCGAAGCACCCCGGTTTTCTCATCATAGAGTCCGACTCTGATAGTGATGCTGGTCCTGCCCGTTCTGACAATAAGGCCTTCATAATATACGATGTCACCCGGATTTACGGAGCTGTAGAAATCAAACTTATGGGTGTTCTTGTAGAGCAGCCCCTGGGGATCACCGTATTCACAGTTGATTACTATGAAGGAATTCTCAATCATCCACTCAATACCCTGTCCGGCGTAAAGATTGCCGTGATGGTTGAGATGTTCCATTCTTATCATTCGTGAGGATTTATATCTTTTCATTTGCTTTTCTGCCTGCCTATACTGTCATGGTCATCGTGCGGGCAACTCTGAATACCTGAGGCACCGCGCCTGCTGCCGCCGTTTCCGCTGCGGCATTCGCTGCAGGACACGCCGGCATTGTCATTGTCTTTGCCGCTCTGAAGAACTGCGGAACCGCTCCCGGCGCCTTCACTTCTGCGGCTGGTGCTTCGGCCTCTGCTGCTGCCGGGCACGCCGGCATCGTCATGGCCTTTGCAACTCTGAAGAACTGCGGAACCGCTCCCGGCGCCTTCACTTCTACAGCAGGCTCTTCCTCTTCCACGGCGTAAACAGCTTCAGCTTCAGCCGACTCTTCTTCGACTCCGGCCGCCTGCTTGTAGACCAGCTCTTCCAGCGGCTCGTTTATATACTTGATGTCCTCAAGGAATCCTTCGACCTTCTTCTCCAGTTCCTTGATTCTGTATGAGTCTCTCTTTTCCTTCTCTTCGATCTTGATGCTCAGGACTTCCCTGTTGGTATCGATATTTCTTGCGAGCGCGTCTATCTTCGCGTCTATTTCCGCTTCCTTCCTGACCGCATCCGCTGCAGCCTCCGCATCTGCCGCTGCCTTGAGATCTGCCGCAAGGCCTTCTTCCTCTTCCGGCTTCTCAACCGGCGCCGCAGCCTTTGCTCTGGCTGAACCTGATATGGCTCTTCCCAGACCCAGGCATATAACGCCCATGCCGAGATAAGGTACGAACTGGGTTATTACGTACTGAATTGAGTTGGACCACATGTCCTTGAACGACGCGTCGTAGGACTGCAGATAGGCCTTAGTGTAGTTGATTGCTGTCCAGAGCATGAACAGCGAAACGATAATCAGAATGATTCCGATTATATAGAAAACTACTGTACTTGCGGGTGTTTTTTTATTATCCATTTCGCATCCTTTCATTACGCGTTTTTTGCTTTGATATCATCTGGCATATTATATCACAAAACAGCGCCGAATAATCTGTCGGCTTAAGTTTTTTTGCGGTGTTTTACGGAAGATTCTAGTTCGCGAACTGGCTGTTGTAGAGCTTCGCGTAGAATCCGTCCCTCGCCAGCAGTTCTTCATGGCTCCCCTGCTCAACGATATCGCCGTGATCAAGCACCAGAATATGATCCGCATCCCTTATGGTCGACAGACGGTGGGCGATTATGAAGCTCGTCCTGTTCTCCATGAGGTTCGCCATCGCCTTCTGTATGATTCTCTCCGTACGCGTGTCAACAGAGCTCGTTGCCTCGTCCAGAATAAGTATCGGCGCGTTGGCCAGAATTGCCCTGGCGATGGTCAGCAGCTGCTTCTGTCCCGCCGAGATGTTTGTCGCTTCTTCGTTTATCTCAAGATCGTATCCGCCCGGAAGTGTCTTTATGAAGTGATCCACCTGGGCTGCCTTTGCAGCGGCCTCGACTTCTTCATCTGTAGCGTCGGTTCTTCCGTATCTGATGTTCTCCCTGATGGTGCTGCTGGACAGCCATGTCTCCTGGAGAACCATTCCGAACTTGCTTCTCAGCTCATGTCTGTTCATGCCCTTGATATCCACGCCGTCAACGAGTATCCTGCCGCCGTCGAGTTCATAGTAACGCAAAAGCAGCTTTACAAGGGTTGTCTTGCCGGCGCCTGTCGGGCCTACTATGGCTATGCGCTGTCCTGCCTTTGCCTCAAAGGAAAAGTCCTTGACTATAGGCTCTCCCGGAACGTACCCGAACTTAACATGTTCAAAGGCCACATCGCCGTCGACGTCCTTAGTAAAATCGTACTTGAGCGAGTCCTTTCTGACCGCTTCCTTAACTGCGTTCTTCACGTAGCTAAGCGCTGCCGCCCAGAGGCTTTCGTCTCCGCGCAGAGGTTTCGCGTCCTTTGCCACGTGCGCCGTGATCGGAGTAGGGTCGATATCTGTTCCGTAGGCTGCCTCCTCTTCTTCTTCATCCAGAAGCTCGAAAATTCTCTCTGCCGCGGCCGCCGTGGACTGGAGCTGGTTCGCTATGTTTGCGACCTGCTGTACTGGCTGGTTGAAAGATCTGACATACTGTATGAACGCCTGGATCTGTCCGATGGACACCTTGCCGTTCAAAGCCAGATATCCGCCGAGGAAGCAGACCATTACATAGGCCAGATTTCCGATTACCATTGTCAGCGGCATCATGAGTCCCGAGAGGAACTGCGACTTCCACGCCGACTCATAGAGCTTGTCGTTGTATTCATTGAACTGTTCCTCGGAAATCTCCTCCCTGTTGAAGGCTTTGACGATGTCGTGTCCGGAGAACATCTCTTCGACGTGCCCGTTAACCTTGCCCAGATACTTCTGCTGGTTCTTGAAGTGTCCCTGCGACTTGCTGACCACAAGCCTGATCACCAGCATCGACGCCGGAATGACCACCATGGCGGCAAGCGTCATGATAAGGCTTATGCGCAGCATCATGATGAGGATTCCGACCAGTGTGATTATGGCCGTTATCATCTGTGTTATGCTGGCGGTCAGAGTCTGGTTGATAGTCTCTATGTCGTTGACCATGCGGCTCTGTACGTCTCCGTAAGATACCCTGTCAAAGTATTTCAAAGGCAGCCTGTCCAGTTTCTCCGACATGCGTTCACGAAGAGTGTATATGATCTTCTGCGATACAACCGCCATGACCCATGCCTGAACCGCTCCGAAGAGCCAGCTCAGCAGATAGAGTCCCAGAAGAACGAGAATTATCATGAGCAGCGCGTGGTAATCTACGCCTGTGCCCATGACACCTTTTACAACAATGTCCGTCGCCATTCCGAGAACAGTCGGTGAAACGATGGCAAATACGGTGCTGAGCAGAGACATTAATCCCACGAGAACGAGCTGCCACTTATACGGTCTCAGGTAACCGAAAAGAGTCAGAATCGTGCCTTTGAAGTCCCTGGCCTTTTCGCCGGGCATCATTCTTGCCGCGCGGCCGCCCTGCTGAGGAGGATGTTTTCTTTCTTCCTTGATGTCTGCCATCAGTTCACCTCCTTTCCCGAAACTGCCGCTCTGCCGAGTTCTTCTTCACTCAGCTGGGAAAGGGCTATTTCTCTGTATATTTCACAGGTCGCCAGGAGCTCTTCATGAGTTCCCTTTCCTGCGATTTTTCCTTCATCTAGAACGATAATCTGATCCGCGTCTACTATAGTGTTGATGCGCTGTGCCACGATGACAAAGGTGCATCCGCCGATGGTCTCCCTCAGCGCCTTTCTGAGAGCCTTGTCCGTACTGAAGTCAAGGGCGCTGAAGCTGTCGTCAAAGACGAGAATTTCCGGATTCTTGACGAGAGCCCTGGCTATGCAGAGCCTCTGCATCTGACCGCCGGAAACGTTGGTGCCGCCCTGGGCGATTTCTTCTTTAAGTCCGTCCGGTTTCTCATTTATGAAGTCCATGGCCTGGGCGATTTCCGCCGCCCTGATAAGCTCCTCTTCTGTCGCGTCTTCATTTCCGTAGCGCAGGTTGCTCTCTATGGTTCCGCTGAAGAGTATGCCTTTCTGCGGAACAAGACCTATGTGGCTGCGCAGTTCCTTCTGTTTAAGATCCCGCACGTCAGCGCCGCCCACGAGGACCTGTCCTTCCGTGGCGTCAAAAAATCTGGTTATGAGTTTGATGACGGTAGACTTGCCGCTTCCCGTTCCACCGATGATGGCCGTAGTCTGAGCGGGGTGAGCCGTAAAACTGATATCATCCAGAACTTTCTCCTCTGAATCAGGATAGCTGAATGAAACATTTCTGAATTCAACCGGATAGTCCGGACCGCATGAAGCTGCCTTTGCATCCTCCGGATCCGTTATGGATATCTTCGTGTCGAGAACCTGTCCGATTCTCTTGATGGAAACCGCGGCTCTAGGCAGCATTACGAAGATCATCGTGACAAACATGAATGACATGATGACGTGCATGGCGTACTGGAGATAGGCCAGCATGTCCCCGATCAGAAGCTTGTCCGCTTCGATGAGGTGCGCGCCTGCCCAGATGATGAGAAGTCCTACGCCGCTCATTATGAAAGTCATGGTCGGCATCATGAAGGCCAGGCACTTGTTCACGAATATGTAGAGTCTTGTGAGGTCGATATTGGCCTCGTCGAAGCGGTCCTCTTCTTTGGCCTCCGTCATGAACGCTCTGACTACCAGAGTTCCCGACAGTCTCTCCTTCATGATCAGGTTCACCCTGTCGAGCTTTTCCTGCATGACTCTGAACCTCGGGAATATTGCGAAGAACGAGAATATCATGAGGCCCAGCACGCAGATGAGAGCAAGGCCTACTGTCCACGAAAGTGAAACACTGGTTCTGAGGGCCATGATCACGGCTCCTATTCCCATGAGCGGCGCAAACAGCATCATGCGCAGTGCCATTGTCGTCGCCTGCTGAACCATCTGGACATCGTTGGTCGATCTGGTTATGAGCGACGCTGTTGAGAATTTGTCCTGCTCTGCCGCGCTGAACGCGGTGACCTTGCGGAAAATGCTGCTTCTGATTTTACGGGCCGTTTTCGCCGCAGTGAGCGTAGCAAAAAGGCTGCCGGTGATCGCGCAGGCAGCTGCAAGAATAGCGACCAGAATCATAATGGTTCCGACGCTCTTTATGTGGTTCATGTCGCCCTTGACGATGCCGTTGTTTATTATGTCCGACATGTAGTTAGGCAAAGACAGCTCGCACCAGACCTGGCCGAACAGCGCTGCCATGACTATCAGCATGAACGGTATGTATTTTTTGTAATAACTTAAGACTGTTTTCATTGATTAATATGTTTCCTTCGCCGCAACGTATTTATTATAAGCACAATCGCGGCCGCAGGCAACAGAAACAGGACCGGCGTACGCCGGTCCTGCTTCTGTGTTTGCTGCTTTTGCAGCATTTATTATGTTTGTTGAAAGGATTGCTTTAAGGAGTTATGCTCTCTCGATTTCTTCTTCTTTTTCGTCTTTCTTTCCTACCAGAACGGCTACGCCTGTCTGGATTGCCAGGATGATGACCATCATTAATGTCCATCTGTCTGTGAGGACCATAGGGTTAGCCATGTTCTCAGTAAGGATGAATGCTGCGATTGCTCCGATTGCCGGGATCAGGCTCGTAAGTCTGAGGGCTCCCTTGCGGTTTCTTTCTTCAAGTTCACCTGTCTCTTCGTTTTCTTCACGTCTTGCTCTGAAGTATCTTGCCATCATGATCAGTGAGAGAAGTGCTGTTAACAGAGCGCTGAGGAGGTTGATGAGTGCCCATGCTCCGGCAGGTGCCTGCGGCGTTTCTTCGTCCATGATAGTCATTGGTACTTCGTTATCTGCTACTGCTTCTGTGTTTGCTGCTGCCATTGGCATGCCGTTGCTGGTGATTGTAGCTCCTGCTACTTCTGGTGACGCGTTCTTTGCTGCCAGAACTGTCTTTGCTGCTGATGTTGCCGGTTCAGCCGGTGCTTTTGTATCTGCTTCCGCTGGTACATCGAAGAGGTCCATGTAGTCCAGCAGGGAGATGTATGCTTTCTTTACAGGGTTCGGGAGCTTTTCCCAGATGTCTGCTTCAACGATAGTTTCCAGTTCGGCTTTTACATATTCTTTTTCAACAAATGTCTTATATACAGGGTTGTAAATTTCAGGTACTTCTACGATGGCTTTCGCTTCGCCCGGGTTAGTTGGCATGGTTGGCTCTACAGGAATGTTGAAGAGGCTGTATTCTCTCAGCTGATTCCACATGTAATAGTATTCTACATAAATCTCTTCCTTGTCTGATGCATGATTCTTTCCGTCCTTGTAGGAGATCTCATGTGTATCGCCGCAGTCCCAACCGTAGTTGTTGTATTTAGCGTTGCTTCCTACGCTTGAATATGCTTCCATCCAGTAACCCATCTTATGCTGATCATCCGTGTTGTAGTAGAGTGTCGCGTATCCCGGAGACGTTGACTCGCCAACTGTTGTCATAGGGGTTACTTTGATGATGTCATTAGCGTCGATCTCAAATTCTTCCGTGTAGCTGAGGTTGACATCCTGGAAGTTATGCTCAATGTAGACCTTGACCTTAACGCCTGACTTTTCTGCCGCTTCAGTTACAGTGTAAGTGTCACTGACTTTGATCTCTTTCGCGGATGCGTTTTTCTCAACTGATTTTCTTGCCGGACCATTGTAGTCCCTTTCAACCCAGTTGTTGTACTGCTCTACGGTGTAACCGTATCTGTCCTGGATCTTCTTTTCGTAAGCGAGGTCAGTGCTGTACTGATCGAGGTCTTTATAGTACTGCTTCATATCAGCATTGTACTTATCGACTTCCGCATTGTGCTTTTCAGCCTCTTCGTTCTGCTTTTTAGCTGCCTCTGCGGCTGCCTTGGAGGCCTCTGCCTTTTCATCTTCACTCTTGTTGTGCTGATCAACGCTTTCCTTTTCTATTCTGTTTTCTTCTTCTATCTTCGCGTTCTCTTCATCAGCAGCTTTCTGTGCCTGAGCATTTCTCTCCTTGGCATCGTTTACACGCTGCTGCTCTTCTGCGTTGTGCTGGTCGATTATCTCATTCTGTCTGTTTGTCTCTTCGACAGCGTCGTTGTACTCTTTGTCAACAGCCTCATTGTACTGTCTGGCTGAATCATTGTACTTTTCGACTTCCGCATTATACGCATGTACTTTGCCGTTGTCCTTGTGGCTTGTTGCATCCGGTTTTACCGGTGCAGGTGTGCTGACTGTCTGCTCTGTTGTTGTCGGGGCTGCTGCTTCGCCTGTCTCTCCTTCAGATGCGAACGATACATTCGTTACAGGCGCTGACATGATCATTACTGCCAGGAGCGCCGCTACTGCTTTCTTGCCCATTTTGTTTCTTACGATGTTCATCTTCATTTTCTTTTCTCCTTTCAACTTGTGCTCTGCTGTTTGCTTGAGCTTCTTTTGTTCTCTGTTGTGACCCTATTATATTTTCCTCTTCGTCACATAAATCGTCATTATTCTTCGCTTTTTGCTCTGTTGTTTTAACGTATATCGCTTTGTTGAGCTGTTTTCTTATGACCTTATTTTAGATGTCAAATCGTCATATAATCCGTCACTGTTTCGTCTTTAATAAGGTGTTTTTTAGGAATTTCGGCATTTTTCCATAAAAAACGGGCCTACAATTGGATGTTGATAATCTTTTGGCCCGAGTTTACAATTGGTTCTGGAGGAACAATCGGCATGTCTGTCAAGGATTCCGTGCTTGATGCACTTAAGAACAACAGAGAAAATTACCTTTCAGGCGAGGAGCTGTCAGGGCAGCTCGGCGTTTCGAGAGCAGCCGTCTGCAAGGCAGTCAAGGCGCTCAGAAGCGAAGGGTATGAGATAAAAGCAGTCACCAACAGAGGATACATGATGCCCTCTGACGACACCGCGATAAGCGCGGACGCGGTCAGAAACGCTCTGCCCGCGCAGCTGCGCGGAATGAATCTTTACGTCTACGATGTTATCGATTCAACCAATCTGGAGGCTCGCCGGCTTATCGCAGATGAAGGTGCAAAAGCAGCCCCTGCGGCTGTCCTCTGTCGTCAGCAGACGGCCGGAAGAGGACGACTGGGCAGGAGCTTCTTTTCTCCAAGAGACGACGGGCTTTATCTGAGCATCGTCATAAAACCCGACTTTGACATAAGCAGATCGAGCCTGGTGACCGTTGCCGCGGCCGCGGCGACCAGCGAGGCAATAGATGAGATCTGCGGATGCTCGACTAAAATCAAATGGGTCAACGACATATATTTAAAAGGAAAGAAGGTATGCGGAATCCTTACTGAAGCGAACACCGATTTCGAAACAGGACAGATCGATTCGCTGGTGACGGGCATTGGAATAAACACTTCAGAAAAGAGCTTCCCGCCGGAGCTTAAGGATATCGCCGGCAGCATTTCCGAGGAAGGACTTACAGGGCACGAAAAGGCTCTTCTGGCAGCGGCTGTAATTGAGAAATTCATCCGCTATACGAAAGACCTTTCGGGGTTCATGGATTCATACCGCGACCGGTCTCTTGTAACAGGCAAAAAAATAACTGTCTACACGGGCAAATACAGAAAGGACCCGACCGTGGAACTGGGCGGGCGGTCTGCCTTTGCATTGGGCATAGATGACGCCGGTGGTCTCATGGTCGAGTATGAAGACGGCGAAAGAGAGACTCTGACGAGCGGAGAGGTTTCAATCAGACTGTAGCCGGGCAGTATTCGGACTAATAAAAAAGACCTGCGTCTAGCAGGTCATTTTT
>Ga0256407_10009732_pt1 | contig 13676 bp, 15 predicted proteins | sample RumenRJG_04DNA_FD_193489 | JGI IMG/M metagenome (GOLD analysis project Ga0256407, IMG submission 193489) | Bovine rumen microbial communities from Lethbridge, Alberta, Canada - RJG_04 | ecosystem: Host-associated > Mammals > Digestive system > Stomach > Rumen | place: Canada: Alberta... | reverse complement strand
AAGGACAATTTTATTTACCTCAAATTCCTGTGCTTGATTGTAAAGATACAATAGGTTCCGATGAAGTTGCAAAAAAAATACCGGACTTAATATTAAAATATAAATGTGTTATTGTTAAAGGTCATGGTGCATTTGCAATAGGGGAAAATCTTTCACAGGCATGTTTATATGTTTCCGTAGCTGAAAATGCTTCAAAGATTATTTGTTTGAACAAAATATATAATAACAAATGAATAAATTTTTCAATAAATTATCGAATTTAAGTGTTTTCTCTATACTTTTTTTTATAATATTTATTTTACATATAGATATTCTTATTGCACCTTTAAACAGTTATTTCTCGGGTTTTGATTTAAAAGATTTAAATTATTTTATAAATATAAGACAATATGCAGCAAATTGTTTGTTAAACGGAATATTCCCTTTATGGACTACAAAAATATTTTGCGGTATGCCCTTTTTTGCAAATTCCGAAACTGCAATACTTTATCCGTTAAACTTTATTTTTTTATTATTGCCTGTAAGTAAAGCAATAAACATTTCTTTTATATTACATTTTTTTATTTTATCTTTCGGTGTTTTTTTATGGATAGATAATAAGTTAAAAGATAAATTTGCATCAAGTATAGTTTCTTTGATTGCAGTCTTTTCTTCAAGTTTTTATTTACATGCTTGTGCCGGTCATTTATCAAATATTATTACTGTTGCATGGTTTCCGTATATATTATATTTTTATGATAAAAGTTTTGAAGATAACAGTTATAAATATATATTCCCGTTGACTATAATTATTTGTTTACAGGTCTTTGCAGGTCATTTTCAATATACTTATTATTGTGCATTAATATCATTATTGTATGCATTGTTCTTTTGTCGTAATAAAAAAACAATATTGACTGTTTTTATATCTTATTTTTTTTCATTGCTGTTAACAACCGTACAATTGTTGCCGAGTATTGAATTTTATTTGGAAGGAGCAAGAAAAACGGGAGCTTTAAAGAGTTTTTCTATAGATTCTTTGCCTATATATTTGACAACTTTATTTTTTCCTAAATATACAACAATGTTTCATCGCTATTTTTGGGAAACATCCAATTATTTCGGCTTATTCAATGTTTTGATAGTTTTAATAACAATTTTTAGTTTTAGAAAACAAACATTTATTGTTAAAAGTGTTATATTACCTTTATTAATATATTTAATGTCTTATTCTTTCTTTTTTCAAACATTGGGAAAGTTGGTGCCTTTTTTTACGGTTTTTAGAAGTCCGATAAAGCTTATTTTATTTATAAATATTTTGTTGTTTCCTGTTTTGGCTTTTGGAATAAAACAAATTTTGGATAATAAAATAAAATTTAACAAATATATTTTAGTTGTTTTTTTCTGTTTAGCCGTTTTTGGTATGATTTTTCGAGTAAATATTAATAATTCTATTTTATATCTTATAAATATTGTGGACAATAATAATACTTTTAATCAACAATTGGAATATTCTGTTTTTATTTTTTCTTGTCTAATTGTACTGTTTTGCATTTTAGTGTATTTTAAGAGATTTCTTGTATTTAAAGTTTTATTGATTTTATGTATCATCGTTCAACCGATACTTTTTGTAAGACAATTTTCAATAACAAAGTTTTTTATGAAAAATAATTTTAAATATAATACGGAAGATAAAACAGATTTTAATAAAGGTGGAAGGTTTTTTAGTAATAATTTTTATGATATGTCTAATAATGAAGAAAATGTTTCCGGTTCAATTCCTGATGTTTCAAATAACTATTATGAATTTGTTGACAATTTGAAACAAGCTTTCAATGAAACAAATATTTTTGGCTTGTTAAGATGCAAATGTCTTATAAATGAAGAAAATGCATCTTTGTTTGAAAAAACAAATGTGGATATTTTAAAAAGATTAAATGTTTTTTATGATTATCGAGTTGTAAATAATAAAGAAGAAATTTATAAAACTCTTTCAGGATATGATTTTAATGTTTTTGATACGGTTATTTTGGAAAAAAATCCAAACACTGAAATAAGAGGAGAAGGTTCTTATAATTTACATATTATGAACTTTGATGAAAATTCGATTGAGTTTGAATGTGAAACTACAAAACCTGCAATAATTCTATATACGGATAACTACGATAAAGGATGGTTTGCTTGTAATATTGATAATCCTAAAGAAAGATATGAAGTACTTTGTGCGGATTATATATATAAAGCAATTGCAATTAATGAAGGAAAACATAAAATAAGAATGGAATATAAACCGAAAAGCTTTATTTGGGGAAAGTATATATCAATAATATCCTGGATACTGTTTGTTTTGTCTTTCTTTGTTTTTAAAAGAAGAAATATTATAAAACAACATATAACCAAATAAATATAGCAAGTAACAAAGATATTAATTTTAATTCCCAATTGTTACGAACTTTTTTTTCGTACTCTTTTAAATCTTTAACAGCTATTTTTATTTTTGCCATTATTATTGAATATCCTTTTTCAAATAATGTTTGGATAAAACCTTAAATAAATCCTCTTGTGGAATTATGGAGATTTTACCGTTTCTTGCAATAGAAATATTTCCCGTTTCTTCTGAAACCACAAGTGCTATTGCATCCGTAATTGCACTTATACCTATCGCAGCTCTATGTCTTGTTCCCAAATGCCTTACTTCTATTTCACTGCTTATCGGAAGAACGCATCCTGCCGAATGTATTCTTTCATTAACTATAATTACCGCTCCGTCATGTACGGGAGCTTTTGTGTTAAAAATGGAACGAATTAATTCATGAGAAATTATTGCATCCATTTTTATACCTGTATCGGTATAATTTTTAAGTCCCATTTCTTTTTCAAAAATCATTAATGCACCGACTCTTGATTTGCTCATTTCTATACTTGCTTCAACTATTTCTTCCAAAAAATCGGTTTTTATTTTGGGTTGATTGTATGCTAAGAATTGGCTTCCCAATTTTGCCAAAGCATATCTTATTTCACCTTGAAATACAACGGCTAAAATAAGAACTGCGGCAAACCAAAATTTTCCGAGTAACCAAGTTAAAGTTCTTAAATGCAGGATATCTCTGGCAATAATTGTTATTGCAACAAGAATAATCAATCCTACCATTATTTGTGTTGCTCTTGTTCCTTTTATCAAAAGAAGAATTCTGTAAATGATAAAAGCAACTATTGAAATATCCAAAACATGTACAATATATGTTGACCATATTTGTGTTAATAATTCCATATTAAACATTCCTTATAGCATTAATAACTTTTAATGCTTGTATGGTTTCTTTTATGTTATGTACTCTAATAATATCAGCTCCGTTTTGTGCCGCACAAATACAAGCTGTAGTTGATGCAATCAATCTGTCTTTCAATTCTTTAACATTTGCTACATCAGCTAAAAAACTTTTGTTTGAAATGCCTATAAGTATAGGGCAATCCAATGATTTTAATTCTATCATTTTTTTTATTATTAACAAATTGTGTTCTACCGTTTTACCGAATCCTATTCCCGGGTCTATAATTATGGATTCTTTTTTTATTCCGTTGTTTAAAGAAAAATCTATTCTTTCTTTTAAGAAATTAAATATTTCCGCCATGATATCGGCTTCTTTATATTTTATGTTCTTTTGCATTGTTGCAGGAGTTCCCTGCATATGCATTAAAACAACGGCAGCTTTATGTTTTGCAACTGTTTTTGCCATTTTAGAGTTGTCATATCTTAAAGCATAAATGTCGTTTATTATATCGGCACCTTCGTTTAATGCTACATTTGCAACTTCCGGTTTATATGTATCAATAGAAATAGGAATCTTACTTTTTTTAGCAAACAGTTTTAAAAAATCTCTGACTCTTTTTATTTCTTCTTTAACAGGTACCGGTTTTGATCCGGGTCTTGTGGATTCCGCACCTACATCAATAATATCTGCGCCGTTTTCTTGCATATCAAGTGCAATATTTGCCGCAATGCTTGCTTCAACACCATTACCGTAAAAAGAGTCGGGGGATAAATTAACGATTCCCATAACCAATTTTTTATTTATCTTTATTTTCTTTTTGGCACAAACTATGGTATAGTTTTTTTTGTCATTAAGCTTTTTTATTTCTTGTGCCAAAATTTTAAGTTCAAAAGGTTGCTCTTTTATTTTGTTTATAAGTTTTTCCGTTTGTGAAAAGTTTGCACAAATTATTGCTCTTGTTTTTCCTTGTTTAAACATAGAAACATCTTTGCTTACCGCAACATCAGCACCGCAAGAAATTGCTTCTTGCTTTAATATGTTTGCAGCTCTGTTATCTATGTCATCTACAATAATTGTGTTTTCAATCATCTTTTTTGATAGTTTGTCATAAACATAATTATCGCAAGATGTTGTTTTTAAAAGTTTAACTGCATCGTCTAAATTTGATATGTTTGCTTTTTTTATTATCATAATTTTATTTTAATAAAGAAAGTGCTTCGGCTCTTGTTCTTGCATCCTTTAAAAATATTCCTCTCATGGCAGAGGTTATCATTTTTGAGCCCGGTTTCTTTACTCCTCTCATTGTCATACATAAATGTTCTGCTTCTATTACTACCATTGCTCCGTTCGGTTGAACGGTTTTCATTATAGTATCTACAATTTGTTTTGACAATCTTTCCTGTAATTGTAATCTGTGTGCAAAAGCTTCTACGACTCTTACCAATTTCGATACACCTACGATTCTGTCTTTTTTAGGTAAATATGCTATATGAACTTTACCGTAAAAAGGCAATAAATGATGTTCGCACATGGAATATAAAGGAATATCTTTTACTATAACAATTTCTTCATGTTCTTCGGTTTGATAATGAACAGGTATTAAATTTTCAATATCTTCATTATATCCGCAGAGCATTTCTTCATAAAACTCGGCAACTCTTTCGGGAGTTCTTTTTATACCTTCTCTGTTTAAATCTTCACCGAATCCTTCAAGCATCATTTTTACTGCTTTTTCTACTTTTGCTTTATCGTATTTCTTTATTTTTTTATTCATTTTTACGCTCTGTTATAAATTTTTTTAAACCGTTACACCGTCATTTACTTGTGTATTTTTGTTTTCTTCGTTCTCAATTTTTTCTTTTACATCTTCTTGTTTTGGAGTTTCTTTTTGTTCTGTATCATTCTCTTTGTTTTTAGCAACAGTTTCAACAGGTTCTAATTGTTCACCTTTCAGTATCTTATCTATTTGTTCACCGTTAAGAGTTTCTCTTTCTATTAATGCTTTTACCAAGTTTTCCAATTTATCTTTGTTTTCTTCCAATATCTTTGTAGCTCTCTGTTTTGCAGTAGAAATTATTTTCTTTATTTCATCATCTATAAGTTCCGCTGTTCTGTCCGAATGTTTGGGACTCTTTGATATATCCATTCCTAAGAAAACTTCTTCATTTTCTTTTCCCAAAGCTAAAGGTCCTATTTTGTCACTCATACCGAATTCGGTTACCATTCTTGTGGCAATCTGAGTTGCTCTTGCGATATCGTTTTGTGCACCTGTTGTTATCTCATTAAAAATCAATTCTTCGGCTACTCTTCCGCCTAAAAGAATAGCAAGTCTTCCTTCAATTTCCGTTCTTGAGGTTAAAAATTTATCTTCTAAAGGAATCTGTAATGTATAACCTAATGCTCTTCCGCTGGATACTATTGTAACTTTATGAACAGGATCCATATTCGGTATAACTTTTGCAACTATTGTGTGTCCGGCTTCATGATAAGCAATGATACTTTTTTCTTTATCTGAAATAAGTCTTGATTTCTTTTGAGGTCCCGCAATAATTCTGTCTATTGCATCTTCAAAATTTTTCATGACTACTTCATCTTGATTTTTTCTTGCGGCAAGAAGTGCAGCTTCATTTGCAAGATTTGCCAAATCCGCACCGACAAACCCCGGAGTTCTTCTTGCCAAAACTTTTAAATCAACATCTTTTGCAGTTTTAATTTTTTTTACATGAACTTTTAATATTTCTTCTCTGTCGTTTAAGTCGGGAGATGCAACCGTTACTTGTCTGTCAAATCTTCCCGGTCTAAGCAATGCAGGATCTAAAACATCCGGTCTGTTAGTTGCAGCTATTATAATAACACCTTCTTTTGTATCGAAACCGTCCATTTCAACAAGAAGTTGGTTTAATGTTTGTTCTCTTTCGTCATGTCCGCCGCCAAGTCCTGCACCTCTGTGTCTTCCCACTGCATCTATTTCATCTACAAATAATAAGCAAGGTGCATGTTTTCTTCCCTGATCAAATAAATCTCTTACTCTTGAAGCTCCTACACCTACAAACATTTCAACAAATTCGGAACCGCTTGAAGAAAAGAAAGGTACTCCTGCTTCACCTGCAACAGCTTTTGCAAGTAAAGTTTTTCCTGTTCCCGGAGAACCGTATAATAAAACACCTTTAGGAATTTTTCCGCCGAGTTTTTGAAATTTCGAAGGATTTTTAAGAAACTCGATTATTTCCTGTAATTCTTCTTTTGCTTCGGCACATCCGGCAACATCTTTAAATGTAATTCTTGTTTTGTCGTTACCTGCAAGTTTTGCTTTACTTTTACCGAAAGACATTGCTTGTCTTCCGCCTGTTTGCATACCTTTCATTAACCATAACCAAAACAATATTAACAAAATAATAGGTCCCCAACTCATTATTAAAGGTCCTATCCAACCGTTTTGTGCTTTTCCTTCAAATTGTTGAACTTTATGATTTTCCATATCTTCAACTAATTTCGGGTCATCAAGCGGAATAGTTTTAAATTTTTTAACTTCTCCCTGCTCGTTTGTAAATTCACCTTCAATAATGTTAGGAGCTACGGATGCCTTTATGATTTTTCCTGCTTTTATACTTTGTTTAAAAGCGGAATAAGGAATATCTTCCGTATTGCCTTTTTTTCTGGATGATTGCATAAACGACAACAATATAACAAATAGGACTATCCAAAAAATAAAGCCCCATGAGTTTTTTTCTTTCATAATACACCTCTTATTTTAATATACCTATATAAGGTAATCCTCTGTACTTGTTATTGTAATCCAAACCATATCCTACAATAAAATCGTTACCTATATTGAAACCTGTATAATCAATATCTATATGTTTCATCTTTTTTATATTTTTATTTATAAGAACACAAATTTTTACGGATTTTGCTTTTTTCTTTAACAATCTTTCTTTTATATATGCCAAAGTTTGTCCTGTATCGCAAATATCTTCTATTATAAGAACATCTTTGCCTTTTATATCCAAGTTCTCGGCGGAAATTAATTTTATTTTATTTGTTGAGGTTTTTCCTTTATAAGAAGAAGCTCTTATAAAATCCAAACTGAAATTTATATTCAAATTCCTTATAATATCACAACAAAAAACAACACTTCCTGTCAAAACAGATATTATGATTATATCTTTGTTTTTGAAATCTTTGTTTATTTTTTTTGCAAGAGATACAACCTTTTTATTTATATCTCTTTTTGAAATTAAAACTTGTATATTTTTCATTGCTTTTTTAATTTTTATTATAATGAAAATTTATATATAAATCAAGAGAAAAAATATATAAAGTTTGTTTTAGTTTCTTGATAAAAAACGAGAAGTGTACTAACAGTAATGTTTTGTTGTGAGATGCAGTCTGTAAGCAACTTATTAACTTGCAGTCAATTTTTGTCAAAACCAATTTGTCAAAACCAAAGAGAATAAAAACTATATAAAATATTTTTTTGAGTTTATATATTGTATAATAACAAAAGATGTTAAATTTTTTATATGGGAGTTTATTATGAAAAAAGGATTGTTGTTGTCTTTAATGTTTTGTTGTTTTGCCGTAACATCTTTGTTTGCGGATAGTGCAAATGATTCATTTATGAAATGTTTTCAGAAAGCTGAAAATTTAAAGAAACAAGGTATAAGTTACGATATGGTTTCTACATCCGGTAAGAAAAAGAAAAAATCCGTTTCAGCTTCCGTATATATGAAAGGTGATAAAATGAGAATTGATGCTCCTGAAGGTGCAACAATTGTAGATATTGAAAATAACGAAATGTTTGTTTATTCCGAAAAAGATAAAACTGCAATTAAAATGGCTTTAAATATGGAACAAGTTAAACAAGCAACTATGGATGTTTCTCAAGAAAAATCCGATGAATTGACTTATATAGGCGAAGCCGTAAAAAACGGTTATAATTGTAAAGTTTTTAAAGCAAAAGACGGTAAAAAAGATGTTGAATATTATATGACAAACGATTACGGTTTTCCTACATATGTAAAAGAATCAAAAGCTGAAAGTAACATAACAAACTTCAAAGTCGGTTCGGTAAAAGACAGCTTATTTGTATTACCTGAAGATGTTAATGTAATGGATGTCGGAAATATGTCTGCATTTGCCGCAGATGTTAATAAAGATGCCAATAAAAAAGTATCAAAAGAAAAAAGTAAAGCTAATGAAAAAGCAAAGAACTTTTTAAAAAATACTGCAGATGAAACTGTAGTAGGCGGTGCAAAAGAAGGCGTGCAGGAAATGTCCGAAGAAGAAAAAGCTCAACTTAAACAAGAAACCAAAGAAAAAACTAAAAAAGCTTTGAAAGGGTTTTTAGGAATATAATTTTTGATAACCGGAGAACAAAATGAAATTATTGAACTTAGTTATCGTAAGTTTATTTGTTGTGTCTTCCGTTGCATATTCGGATATAGTTTCCGATTTAAAAGTAAAAAAGAACAACAGTCAAAAACAAGGAATTACTTATTCCGTTGTTCTTAATGGTCATCAAGAAGAAAAGGTCATAATAACCGAAAAAGGTAATAATAAATTGGTAAAACAGTATGATATGTATACTTTTTCATATCTGTTTGAAAACGGGAAAGTTTATTCCGTTCCTGACCAATGGCAACAAACAGATAAAAATTCACCGTTAATGATAACGGTTATTCCTAATGAAAAAACAAAAGATCTTTTTGAAGAATATAAAATTCCTGACTATTCCGGGTATAAAGCAGTAAGAAAAGAAACGGTTAACGGTTATCCGTGCCAAGTATTACAAAAAGTCGTTTCTTCAAAAGATATGGAAGACGAAATGGGTAATACTTTTAACAGCCAGGAAATATCAAGAATATATGTTAATGAAAAGAACGGATATCCCGTAAAAGTTATCACTTATGTCAGATCAAAATATAAAACCGAAAAAGATTATACCGATTATGATGACAAAGAAAGTTTGAATGCGGAAATGCTTCTTTCCGATTTCAGTACAAATCTTTCCGGGAAAATGTTAACACTGCCTAAAAATGCTTATATAGTTGATCCCACAAACCCTGGCTCGGTTGATGCTAATAAACTTATGAATTTTTATAAACAATTAGCGGATGACGAAGATGATGAGGATGAAGAATAAATATAAATAATTATTTGATATAAAAAAACAGGGGAATTTAATAATTTCCCCTGCTTTTTTTATTTTTGAAACCTTTCCTTCAGCTTTTCCAGAAATACTTTGGCGGCGGGAGAAAACAATTGAGATTTTTTCCAAACGATATTTAAATTGGATTCAAGTTTCGGGCTTAACGGTTTGAAAGTTAAGTTCGAACTTGATGCCGTGTTTGCAAGTTTATCTAAAATTAGAGCATATCCTATACCGGAATTTACCATTAATCCGGCATTATAAAAAAGGTTATAAGTTGCTACAATATTTAAATTCTTTAAGTTTCCTTTAAACCATTTGAAAAATATGTCATTAACGGAAGTTTTTTTCAGTAATTGGCTTGAAACTATAAGCGGTAAATTCTTTAAATCTTCAAACTTAATATTTTCTTTCTTTGTTAAAGAACAATTTTTTTTCATGATTATACCCCACCTGTCTTTTTTTGGCAGAGTTATATAATCGTATTTGGATATGTTTACCGGTTCTATTAAAATGGCGAAATCAAGTAACCCTTTATCTAACTTTTCGCATAAATCGTCTGCATTTCCGCTTAAAAAATCAAACTTTATTTCTTTATATTCCGTTTGAACAGTTTTTACAATATTGGTTATTAAACTTATGGCATCACTTTCACCGCTGCCGATATAAACTGTTCCCTTTATAATATCTTTCGTTGAAAGAAACTCGTTTTTCGTTTTTTCTACCATATCAACAATTTCTTCGGCTCTTTGCCTTAAAATGTGTCCTTCTTCGGTAAGTGAAACGGAATGTTGTCCTCTGACAAAAAGTTTATGCTTTAACTCTTTTTCCAAGTCCTGCAGTTGTCTGGAAAGTGTAGGTTGGGTAACATGCAAAACGTTAGCGGCTTTTGTTATGGAGCCTTCCCGTGCCACGGCTAAAAAATATTTTAAAACTCTTATATCCATACATAAATAATACAATTTTCTATTATGCTTTTCAAGCATATCTAATTATAAAATATAAGTATTTGCTATTTTTAAAGAAATAACGGATAATAATAAAAAAAGGAAAATACTATGAAAGAAAAAACAATAAATATAGAAGAATTTAGAAAAGTAATGGCAACAAAAGAAGAAATTTGTGACGGATCCGAAATGTTTATAATATTTCATAAGTTGGCTCAGGAAGCATTACAAATAACAAGTGAAATAAACAATAAATATAATACTCCGGAACAAATAGTTGAGTTGTTTTCAAAACTTACCGGCACACAAGTAGATAAATCTTTCAGATGTTTTCCGCCTTTTTATACGGATTGCGGTAAGAATATTAAAATAGGAAAAAATGTTTTCATAAATGCGTGTTGCCGTTTTCAAGATCAGGGCGGCATAGAAATAGGTGACGGTTCTTTAATAGGGCACAATACTACAATTGCAACATTGAACCACGATTTTAATCCTGACAAGAGAGCAAATTTGCATCCGAGCCCCGTAAAGATAGGTAAAAATGTTTGGATAGGTTCGGATTCTACAATTTTGCCCGGAGTTGAAATAGGTGACGGTGCGGTTATAGGTGCGGGAAGTGTTGTAACAAAAAATGTTCCCGCGAATTCAATAGCGGTTGGAAGTCCCGCAAGAGTTATAAAACAAATAGAAATAAAATAGGAGGATAGCATGTTTAAAAAATTAGTAACAAGTTTGTTGGCGGTATTGTTAATTTCGGGAGGAATAAGTATGGCAGAAGCAAAAAGTTGGGACAAAGTTTTTCCTAAAAGTGAAAAAGTAGATGTAAAAAAAGTGAGTTTTAAAAACAGATTCGGTATAGAACTTGTAGGCGATTTATATACTCCTAAAACATATAAGAAAGGTGAAAAGTTGGCAGCAATTGCCGTTTCCGGCCCGTTCGGTGCGGTAAAAGAACAAAGTTCCGGTTTATATGCACAAATTATGGCTGAAAGAGGTTTTATTACGTTAGCATTTGATCCTTCATATACGGGTGAAAGTAAAGGTGAACCGAGATATGTGGCATCACCTGATATCAATACGGAAGATTTTCAGGCAGCAGTGGATTTCTTGTCCGTTCAAGACAATGTTGATCCTGACAAAATAGGTATTATCGGTATTTGCGGTTGGGGCGGACATGCTTTAAATACTGCAAGTATAGATACAAGAATAAAAGCAACAGTTACATCCACAATGTATAACATGAGCAGAGTAAACCATAAAGGTTATTTCGACCAAATGACGGAAGATGAACTTTATGCTTTAAAACAGGAATTGAATGCACAAAGAATAAAAGATTTTAAAAGCGGGAAATATGAACTTGCCGGCGGAGTTGTTGATCCGTTACCTGCAGATGCACCGCAATTTGTAAAAGATTACTATGCATATTACAAAACACCCAGAGGTTACCATAAAAGAAGTTTGAACTCTAATACTGGTTGGAACAAAACATCCGCACTTTCATTTATTAATACACCGGAACTTACTTTTACTAAAGAAATAAGAAGTGCAGTGTTAATGATACACGGTGAAAAAGCACATTCCTGCTACTTCAGTAAAGATGCTTATATAGATATGGTTCAAGGTGAAGGCAGTAAATATAAAGATAACAAAGAAATTATGATTATTCCTGGTGCAAGTCACGTGGATTTGTACGATAATGTTGATGTAATTCCTTTTGATAAAATGGAACAATTTTTTAAGACATATTTAAAATAATGAAGATAAAAGTTATTTTGTTTTCATTATTGTTATCGGGAGCATTGCTTGTTTATGTTTTTGCGGTATATGCTCAACAGACGGTGAACAGTCAAAAAATGAATATTCAAATTGATAATAAAACATTTACGGTCATTGTTGAAAACAACAAAGCAGTAAAAGAGTTATATCAAAAGCTCCCGATAACATTGGAAATGTCGGACTTAAACAATAATGAAACATACTTGGGTTTTACAAATGCACGGCTTTTATGCAGATATAACTAAAAAAGAAATAAGGTTTGATGTTGTTATGAGTTTTGAAATTGATGCAAAAGAAGGAATTAAAATTTTAAATGATGAAGTTACAAAGCTTTATACCGAATATAAAATCCAAATTGTTCCTGATGTTGATATTTCGGACTAATTTTAAATAGAAATTTTAGTTTTGTAGTATTTAATAAATTATAAAGAATTTAACCAAGAGATTATTTTGTTTTTAACTTGTTCGTTATAACTTGAATCCAAATTATTGAAAGATTCACCTTTTAAAATATTTGCATTTGTAGCTTTTGCTTTAAAATCTTCGAAGTAAGTTCCGTAATTACTTCCCTGTGTTGAAAAAGGAACTACATTTTTATTTTTGAAATCAAACTCTTTTAAAAATTCCAATACAACGGGTGTGGCAGTATACCACCATATAGGTGAGCCGACAAAAATGGTATCGTATTCGTCTATATTAGGAAAATCGTTTATGATTTCGGGATAATTTCCGGAAGAAATTTGCTTTTTGGATATTATATATAGTGACGGACCTTGTTTTATTTCTTCTTTAGGTTTTATTTCATAAATATCCGCATTTGTAAGTGATTGTATTTGTAATGCAATATCTTTTGTTCTTCCCGTTAAAGAATAATAAACTACAAGAGTTTTACCTAAATTTGCCGTTAATGAAACGGTGTTTGAATATTTTGCCATTTCCGTTTTGTTTCTGTTAGATACCTTATATAAATGAACTAATGAAGATACTCCTGCAATTACGGCAATTATCAATATAATGTATAAAGCTATTTTCATAAAATCTCCTTTTTGATTTATTTAATGTATATATTATCAAATTTAGCATTCCTGAGTATATAAAAATAGTTGTAAAAAAGATATAATAATCACTAATTGTTTGTCGTTACTATTTAATTGTATATTGTATTTTTAGTCGGAGTATCTTTAATGAAAAAATCAATATTTGTTGCAGGAACATCAACCGATATAGGTAAAACATTTGTTACTGCTTTACTTGTAAAACATTTAAGAGATAATAACATAAATGCAGGATATTTTAAGCCGGTTTTAAGCGGAGCAGAAGTTATAGATGACGAACTTGTTCCCGGAGACGCAAAATATGTTTGCGATATTGCAGGAATAAAAACTATACCGCGAAATTTGGTTTCTTATGTTTTTAAAACTGCTGTTTCTCCGCATCTTGCGGCACAAATTGAAAAAGTAACAATTTCATTAGATAAAATACAAACTGATTTTAATACTTTAAAATCCAAATATAATTTTTTAGTTGTTGAGGGATGTGGCGGGCTTGTTT
>Ga0256407_10009731_pt1 | contig 13677 bp, 6 predicted proteins | sample RumenRJG_04DNA_FD_193489 | JGI IMG/M metagenome (GOLD analysis project Ga0256407, IMG submission 193489) | Bovine rumen microbial communities from Lethbridge, Alberta, Canada - RJG_04 | ecosystem: Host-associated > Mammals > Digestive system > Stomach > Rumen | place: Canada: Alberta | collected... | reverse complement strand
TTTTTTATTAAATTTTAATTGTTTTATATTTATTTAACTCATATAAGAATATTTTTAAATATTTAATTTTTTTTTATATATTTATAGCTGTTCCAAATAAACATTTTTTTACTAATTCATTTTGCATATAAACTTTAATAGTATTATTATCTTCAAAAAATGATTCTTTTTCTTTAAAAGATTTAATTTGTTCTTCAATAATTTTTTCAGAAACATATTGTAAAACATCTAATCTTTTCCTAATATATAAAAGCAAACTAAAAATTTGTCTTTGTGTATTATTAGTTTTAAAAATTTTTAATATTTGTTTTTCATTTTTATCAGTTTTAAATCTACCAAATAAACCTTGTCTTAAACTATGAATTAATTCAATAATTTTTGCTTCTTCAATTCCTCTTTCTGCATTAATTCTATTAAACATATCTTGATGTCTTGAATAAACTCCGATAAATTTTTTATCAATTTCTGCTTTAACTCTCAAAAAATTATTATTATATTCAATATTTGAATAATATAATCTTTCAGATTGACTATCATCAGTTTTTTTTCTTGATAAAATTAAAGTAGCTTCATTTAATTTTTTTAAATCTTCTCTTTCTTTTAATTCATTTTGTTTTTTTTTTAAAATTTTCATTATAATTTTTAATTGTTTTGATTCTAAACTCATATCAGCTCTTTTTAAAATAAAATCAATTTCTTCATGTGTTAAAAATTTTGGAAAGTGATGATATTCTAAATTAATTTGTAATTCTAATAAATTCCTAACAACCCAAATTAAACCTTCTGCTCTTGTATCATATCCATTTTTTAAAATATTTAAATAATAAATTTTATGTTCTTCAATTAAAACTTCATTTACTTGTTTATAAAATGATAATTCTTCTTCTATTAATTTTATTTCTTTTAATTTTTGTTCTTTTTCTATATTTAATTCTCTCATTTTTGAAAAATAATTTTCTTTAAATGCTTTTATTTCAAGATCCATTTCATGTTTTTTTGAAGCTGTTGATGCAATTTTATAAAAATCATTTTTTTGAGATATTTTTTTATATAAACTTATACCAGTCTTTATTGCCTTACTTGCTTTAGATGACATCTTTACCATTTTATTTAAAGAATATAGTTTATTAGTCTTATTTTTTTTTTTATTTCTTTCATAATAATCATCTTGAAATTTATCTAATCCTTTTTTTTGTTCTTTAACTAATTCATGATATTGAGTTGTTAATCTATTTTCTTCAAGATATATTTCATTTATTTTTTTACTTAAATCTTTTTTTTCACTTTTTTTATCATATATATCATTATTAACAGTAATTAATTCATCATGTAATTGATTTTCATATTTTAAATTATTTTTAATTACTTTTGTATAATAATCACTATCTAATTCTTTACTATTCATTGCATTAATTGTTTTTGAATCAACACCAAAATCTTGTTCAATATCTTTTTGTGTTTTTGTTAAAAATAAAGAAAAATTAAATCTTGATTTTGTTTTTGAAATATTATTTTTTAAAATACTTCCTTGTTCTTTATTTTTTTTCTCAAAAAATTCATCTAAAATTTTATTTGTTCCTTCATTTGATTCCATAATTTTATTAAAATTCTTTTTTGATTTAATCATATCATTTAATAATTCTAATTTTTTTAATTCAGCTTCTAAATTTTTATTTTTATATCTTATATACAACTTTTTATATAATAATTCAGTATTTTCTTCTCTATTTTCTAAATGTTCTTTATCCCATAATTCTAATTTTTTCATTAATATTGAATTTATATCTTTATGTGTTGATTCTTTTAATATTACTTTATAATTAGTTTTTTTATTTAAATCCACTAAATCACAGTATAATTCTTTAGGAAAAATATTTTTAGTTTTATTATTTATAACAGCTGGAAAAAATTCAGCAACTGTTTTAAATGGAGTAAAAATACTTAAATTAGGTTTACTTTTTTCTAATTGTTGTGATATTAATACACTTTTCCTAGTTGGGAACATATTTTTTATTCCTTTTTTTTTTGTTTGTTTATAGTAAATACTACTATTTTTTTTAATAATTTTAAAAAAAATTATATTAAATAAAATAAAAATATTTTTTCATGCAAAGTTATTTAATATTATTGTATTATAATTCTATATAATATTATTTTTTCAATTAAAAAATAAAATTAAAAGATTGAACAATCACATTTACAATCTTGATTATCATTTTTTTTATTCATTTTATTTAAACTATTATTTTTCTCTTCTTCATCATTATTTTCATGATGAATAATAATTATAGTTTCTAAAGGTTTATCATTATTATTACCTGCAAATTTAACAGATTTTTTTTGTTCAATATTTTGATTTGGAATATTAGAATTTACTTTTAAATTCGATTTTTTTATTCTTTTTGGTGAATTTTCCACATCAGTTGAAATATAACAATCTTCACTATTAAATTTTTTTTCATTTATTATTTTTCCATTATTCTTATTGTTCATTTCATCATTTTTTAACAATAATGTTTGATGATAATTTGTACTTAATATTTTATGATTCATTTCATATTTATCTTTTGAATTATATTCACTAAATTTCATTTTGTTATTTCCAATTTTTATTTGAAGATCTGGTAATTTATGAGTTTTATGGAAACTTTTACTTTTTTTTATTGTAGGTATATTTTGTTCCTCATTTGACATAAATAATATTTATATTATTATTTTTATTCTGTTTTTAATAAATTCTAATGGAGTAAAATTATTAATAAAAAAAAGTTCATTGAAAAAAAAAAGTAATAATAAATTTTTTTATTTTCATTTTTATTAAATTGAAAAATAATAATAATAATCGTTGAATAATTGTTAATTATTTTTATAAAATTTAAATGGGTAAATATGGGAAATTATTCAGGAAATTACAACGTGAAGAATGGAAAGATGATTATATTAATTATAAGTTACTAAAGCAAAAAATAAAAAGTATTAAAGGAAAAATATTTTTTGAATTAGATAAAATTGAAATAAATTCTTCAAATTTAATACCATTAATTCCAGATAATGATGATGAAGATCAAAACTTAAATGCTTTATATAAAGATAAATTTGGAGATTATTTAAAAGAATTTGTTGATTTATTAAATAAAGAATTTAGGAAAGCTTATGTTTTTTTTATTAATATGGAAAAAGATTTATTTAAAAAAATAAACACTCATTTACATGCTAAAAAAAGTTATAAAGATTATAGTTTAAATGATATAATAGTTGAAATTGAATCAATAAGACAATCCGCATATTTAACTAAAATTTTAAATTATTTTATTCATGATAATATGATAGCAATAAAAAAAATATTAAAAAAATTTGATAAAAAATTCTCAATTGTTTATGGTATAATTACAACAAAATTTATTCTATCACATTTAGAAGTTCAAAATTCAGATTTAGAATATTTTTTACAATTTAAATTAATTGACGAAGCAAATGTAATTTGTGAAAATAATGCAAAAATATTATATAAATTATATAAACAAAAAATACAATTAGAAAATCTAGAAATAAATATGGAAAATAATAATAGAAGTTTCCTACAAAAATATAATGATATACTCCTTTTTTTAAAACAAATTGATGATTTAACATATTTTAAATTACAATATAAAGAATGGTTTCAATATATTAAAAAAGGAGATAAAATTATGAAAAATAATTTAGATATATTAGAAAATGATATTAATAATCCTTTATTATCAGTAGGTAATCAAAAAGATAGTATTATTCAAAAATTTTTATCATCTAGAAATGCATCAAAAGATATAAAAAGAAAGCAAATGATATTAAGTTCAAATAATAAGAACAATATTATTTTAATTTTAATTCAAGAATTCTTTTATATGAGTCTTTATTCTGGTTCAATTATCCCAATATTTCTCTATTTAGATGAAAAATTAGATGTAAAATATTCTGGATTATTTATTGCTATAACTCCCTTTGTTTCTATATTATCTTTATTAATTTGTAATAATGTTTCTTATTTAAAATCATCTATGATATTATCATGTATTCTATTTTTCATTGGATCAATATGTTTTATTTTATTTGATTCTAAAAAATTTGAAAATTCTATTCCAATATTTTTTATTATTGCAAGTAGAATTTTAATTGGTTTAGGGGCACCAGGGAGAATGGGAAGGAAATATATAATAATATATGTTTCTAAATATTATTTAGCAAAAATTTCAGTTCTATTTTTAATTGCTAAATATTTAGGATTTGGATTTGGTCCTTTATTAATATTAATTTCAACTTATTTATTTGAATTTTCATTTTCAATTTCCAATATTGATTTTCAATTTAATATTAAAACATTCATCGGATATTTTGGAGCATTATTTTCATTAATTTTATTAATTATAAATTGTATATTTATTACTCAGCCTGATTCAAAAAAATTTTCTATGGTAAAAATTAATAAAAAAAAGAAAAAAAATATTGAAGATGATTTAGAACATAATATTAGTTATAGCTCAAATAATATTGATAAAGGAACAGATAATAATGTACCATTAATTTCAGATGAAGAAAAAAAAATGATTAATGATTTAGATAATAAATTAAATGAATTTAATGAAAAAAATAAATTTGCAGATATAAATTTAATTCCAGCTAATTTAAAAGAAATTATAAATAGAGAAATAAATGAATTTGATTATATTAATAAGAATTTAACAATAATATTTTGTCTTTTATTTTTTAGTAAATTTTTATATGGAAATTGTTTAAGTTTTATACCAGAATATATTGGATATCAAAATAGAGAAAATACTAAAATGATAACTTTCTATTTATTTATATTATTATTAATTGAATCTTTTGCAAATTTCTTTATCATTCCATTTAATAATCAAAATTATTTATTTAGAAGTTTATTAATTAAATTTCTTTTATTTTCTATATTTTCCTTTATTATATTTATATTTGATATAAATATGATTTTTGATTTATTTGCAATTGCAATAATTATGCTTTTTATAAGGTTTATTGAAATAATTTGTTCTTTAATGTTATCAAATATTTTACCAACTTTTTGGACAAATTGTAATATTAAAACTGGGAAAATGCCTTTAATTATTATTACATTGGGAGAATCTTTGGGAAATGCTTTTGTTACTATATTAAATGAAAATATTAAATATTTTTTTTGTTATTTTAATCTTGGAATTTATGGAATTTTTTTAATAATTTTATATTTTTATAAAGATTTTAGAATCAAAGCTATAACTAGGATTTTGAGAAGGGAAGAATTGAATAAATATGGTGTTTAATGAAATATTTAAATTAACAATATTTAATATATAAAAAATTATAATCAATAGAGATTATTATATTATAAATTTTATTATTTTTATTTTTTTATTTTTTATAAAAAAATGAATAAAGAAATATTAATTCATTTTGGTAATAAAAAACATTTGGAATATACAATTTTAGAATTATCAGAAAATATTTTAATAGCAACATTAGTAAAATAAGTTAATAATAATAAGTAGAAATATATAATAAGTAAAAAAGAATTATCATTTCACAAAAATAAAAAAGATATAATTAATTTATTAAACAAATTTTATCATCAAGTTTCATATTGTAATATTGCTTCAAAAACAATTCGACCAATATTAATATTATTATTAAAAAATAAAAAAATGAGAATTCATCTTTTAATAAATGTCTTCTATGGAAAAATATATGAATCATTATTAAAACCTGTAATAGAAAATGTTTCATCAACATATATTTCAATTCTTATTCCTGATTTTGATTATTATTTGAATGTAAATTGGAAAGAATTAAATAATAGAATTTTAAAACCTGAATTAAAAGTAGATAATAATTATAATGATTATATTATAGAAAATATTGATGATAATAATTCAAATAATAAATTACCAATAAGAATAATTGGAGATATACAAAAAAAAGGTGACTTCTTTGGTTTATTTAATAGAAGGTATTTAGAATTAAATTTAAAATATAACACATTAATTCGATATGAATCAATAGAAAAATATTATAATAAAATACCTTTAGAAACAATTTCAATTAAATCAATAACTAAAATTAAAAGATTAAAAACACAAAATGAATATTTTCCATTTGAAATAACTATTGAAATTAATGGAAAGAAAAAAACTCATACTTATAGAGTAAAACATAAAAATTCAAGAGATAAATGGTTAGAATATCTTACATTAATATATGAATATTTTAATAATAACTCAGAAATAAATGAAATTGATAATAAAAAATTAATATTTATTGATGACCATATAGGAACAATTCAAGAAGTAAATGGTGAAAAAAATTATGAAAAGGAAAAAATATCATTAAATAATTTTCAAATATTAGAAATATTAGGAGCAGGTGGATTTGGTTCAGTTTATAAAGTAAAAGAAATATTAACTGGTAAATTATATGCAATGAAAGTAATTAATAAAAATTCAATAATACAAAAAAGATATTTCCATTATATAATGTCAGAATATGAAATATTAAAATTTTTATCAGGATGTCCTTTTATTTTAGATATTTATTATTGTTTCCAAAGTGCAAATTATTTATATATGATAATTGATTTATGTTCAAATGGTGATTTAACAAATTTAAAATATGTAAATAATAAAAAATTAATTTGTGCTGAATTAATTTTAGCATTTGAATATATTCATAAACATAATATTATTTATAGAGATTTAAAACCAGAAAATATTTTATTAGATAATGAAGGACATATTAAAATTTGTGATTTTAATTTAGCAAAAAAAAATATTTCAAAAAATAAAAGAGCATACTCATTTTGTGGTTCACCAATTTATTTATCTCCTGAAATGTTAAGTAAAAATGGTGTTAATTATAAAGCAGATATTTATCAAATTGGTTTAATTATTTATCAATTATATACTGGGATTATTCCTTTTGAATCTAATAATTTAAAAATTATTTATGATAATATTAAAAATAATAAAATTGATTTTGAAATTGAAAAAATTAAAAGTGATTATAATTTATATGATTTATTAAAAAAAATACTAGTTGTTGATGAAGAAAAAAGATTAAATATTGATCAAATTAAAAGACATCCTTTTTTTTATGAAATTAATTGGAATAAAGTTTATAATAAAAAATCAGGATTTATTAAAATTGAAAAAGATAATGAAAATATAACTATTCCAATTGTAACTGAAAAAAAAGTTATTAAAGGAAAGAATTTAAGAGAAATTGAACAATTATTAGAGAAAGAGATTTTTTTTACTCCTTTAAATGGAAAAATATCTTTGAAAGAAATGAAAAAAGATCAAAAAAGGCCAATGAAAAATTATGTTAAAAAATTTTATTATATTAAACCTGATTTATTAAAAAATATAAAAGAATTTCAAGTTTATCACAGTGGGGAAAAAATTAATATTATTGATAATAATTAATATATAAAAAACATTAATAAATAGTAAAAATGATTTATAAATTATAGATAATATGTTCTTTTAATATTTAAAAACAAAGTTTTTAATATAATTTATTATAAATAATAAAATTTTAATATATAAATTCAAAAATATTTTAATTATCAATGACTATTTTATTACTATTATTTCATAAAATTTTGTTTAAAATTAATTATAAAGAATAATCAAATTCTTCAAAGATTAATTAATTATCATTTGTTATTTTTTTAATATAATTGGTGAAGATGACAAATAATTATTAATATTTCCTTTTCTTTTTATTTCAATTGGAGTTCGATAATCCTTATGATATCTATTAAATTCTTTTTTCAATTTCCTTCCAACTTTCCTTTGTTTTATATCAAATAATTTTAATTCTTTTTGATATTTTTCTAAAGTTTGTAAATCTTCTTCACCTTCTTTTTGAGCAATAATATATCTTTTATTAATTAATTTAATAACATCTAAAATATGAATTTTCCCATTTCTACTTTGAATACCTAATTTCTCAGAAATAATTTTAACTTGATCCTCATCTAAAACAGTCCTTCTATCAGGAGAAAAAAAAATTTTCCCTTTCAAAGTAAGTTTATTAATATCAATATCAAAAAATTTATCTCCATTTAATCCCATAGGATATTTCAATTCAGTCATAAATAAAATAAATCGATTAATATTAATAGAATATTTAACTTTAGGATCATATTTACTCCATAAATTATAAAATTCTTTAATTTCTCTTGTTGAAATTTCTTTACCATTAGAATCAACATTTTCTTCCATAAAAGTACCAACAATAACAGCAATAAACATATTAACAATAATAGTAGAATTTAATATCATAAAAAAAGTAAAATAAGGATAAGAACTCCAAGTACCACAACCTAAAGGACCATATTTCATTAATTCTTCATATGATTGTACTTCTTTTATACAATTTTCTTGATTTAATGCTAATTCATGCATTATTTCATTCCATTGATCTCCTGTTAATACTCTTATTAATGTATTTAATGATGAAAATGCATCTTTGAAATTTACATTATCATTTATTACTTCTCCATATTTTATTGTACTAAATAAATTCATTCCTAATATTATAAATATTACTAGGAACATTAATAATATTGATAATATGTTTAATAATTGAGGTGTTATGAATAATATTATTTTTAAATAGTTTTTTATTGCAAAGTTTAAATTTATTAAACGAAATACTCTTAATACTCTTATTCCTTTTATTAATCCTGGTATTGCATCATAATTTCTAAAATGAGATTTACCATTATTTAATGATTGTAATATTGAAAAAATTATTGAGAGATTTGAACAAATTACAATAAATAAATCAAATATATTCATGGAATCAATAAAAAATAATGATTTATATGCAATTATTTTCATTATCATTTCAAATATAAAAATAATAGAAGAAAAATAAAAAAAATAAGACTGAAAATCAGTAAAATATTTATCTTGTCCAAGATGTGAAAAACACATAATCATAATATTAAAAAAAATCAAAATATTAACAAGCCCATTAAAAAATTTATTAGTAACAATAATATAACTAATTTTCCTAATTTTTTTAATTTTATTAGAATGAATATTTAAAGTAGGAACAGGTTTAAATTTCATAAACATTTTAACAGCCTTAACCCATTCTTTTTGATTTTCAGTTAAAAAAGCATCACCTTCCATTTTTTCTCTTAAAGCAACAAAAGTATCAATAACACAAGTAACACTAAAATTCATCATAAAAATACTTCCAATAATCATAAAAGAAACAAAATAAAGAACAGATAAATTATTAGTAGCAATATCAATTTGATTCATTATATCAAACCAACCTGAAGTAGTTGCTAATTCATATATTGTTAATATACTTGATGATAAAGTATCAAAATTTTCATCTTGAGAAATCCATTCAAAATTATTTTTTTCACATAATTTTTGAGTTTTGTAATTTTCATTTGAACAATTACCTAATAATCCTTTAAAATAATTTAATCCTACTATTGCATACATAAAAAATACTATTAATGTTATTAATAAAACATATAATATTGATGGGAATGATAATATTAAAACAATAAAAACTTGACGTAATCTATTGAAATTTGATATCATTCTAAATGGACGGAAACATAGGAAATAATATAATATTTTAAAACAATTTTTAAAATCTTTCATTTCCATTTTGGGACTTTTTAAATTGATAAAAATATGGAAATTAAATATTAAAATTAATAAATCTAAACTATTTATTATACTTCTTAGATATGGTTCTGTTATATTATTATCTACATTAATTTTTGAGAAGGATGAAGTATTTTTTAATGAGTAACTTAATTTTTTTTTTGTATTTATTATTTGATTTTTACTAGTTGTTTGATTACAATTTGATTGAGATGAATTATTAATGTTTTGATTTGTTATGTTATTTTCATTTTTTTGATTTAATAATGAACTACTTTTTTTACTTGAGGATTGACTATTTATACTTTGATTATTTAATGATTGACTATTTATATTTTTTTGATTTGATGATTGAGAACTTATTATTTTTTGACTTGATGAATTAAAACTACTTTTACTTATTTTTGATTTTGAAGAAATAACTGATTGTTGATCTTCATTATTATTTTCATTTTCATTTATTTCTTTTTTATTAACTTCATTATTATTAATTATATTATTTTTTAAAACAGAAATTTTTGATAATTTATTTAATAATTGATTTGATTTTTCTATTAAAATAAATTGACTTGAACTATTGGAATTACTTGTATCACTTATTTCAAGTAATCTTTCATATAAAGTAGTATTTTTATTTTGATTAATATTATCTTTAAATATTAAACCATTAGCAATTATTTTTATTATAGTTTCTATCCAAAAAAATATTAAAAATATACCTTCAGAATAGTAAAAAAATATTTTTGTTTTTGAATTTGGATCTAAATATGGAGTATTAAACATTAAAAAAAAAGAAGAAATAATTGTTAATAAAACAAAAAAAAATTTAAATGAATTTTTATTTGAAATATTCAAACAAAATTTCCTTATTTTTGATTTTCTATGAAAAATAAATAAACTAGATTGTGAGATATAATCGAAAAATTTTGATTTTTTAAATTTATCAATATCAATAACTGAAAATTTTTTTATTTTCATTGAACAAAAAATATTATTATTTATAAATATAATTCTTCTATTTTTTATTTTTTGAAGATTTATAAAATTTGAATTGTGAATCACAGATTGGGAATTTTTTTTTTTTTCAACCATAGATTCTTTAATATTTAAACGGTTAAATCGAGCAGAAAATCTATTTCTCATTTGATTTTCTGGGATTTTTAATTTATGATTATCTTTATAAAATTGATTAAATATATTATAAACTTTATTAACAATACTTGTTCTTCTTTTTAATTCTTGATTATCTTCTTTTTTTATAATTAATGTACTATTTTTTATATCTAAAGTTTTTGTAGGACAAACAAAACTATTTTTATATTCTTTATTTACCATATTTAATAAAACTTTTTTATCCATATCTTGATTTAAATACATTTCATCTAAAGGTTTTGATTCATTTTCTGGTCCTTCCATTTCAATTTTATATTCTTGAATTTCATTTTGAAATTTTTTTTTATTTAAAAAATTGGAAGTTATTAAATTTTTAGTACTACTTCTTCTTCTTGGAATTATTCTTTTACTACTTTCATTAATTTCATTTTTTGCATTTTTATTTAATAATGATATTATTTCTCTATTATTTTGAATACTTTTTCTTTTTTTGTTTTTTTTTTGAATTTGTTCATTAAATATTTGAATTGCTTTTTCTTTTTTAATTTTTTTCATTATTATACCAAAACCAAAATTATCTTTACTAGTAATTTTATCAGTATTAATATCATGTGTAAATTTATATACTTCATTTTTTTCTCCAAATTTTTCATTTTCTATTAAATAATCAAATAAATCTGTTTTATTTAATTTATCATTATTTTTATTATTTATATTAATTTTTGGTTTAAAATCCATAATTTCTCTAACTTTAATTGTTTTATATGTAAATGAAAAAGAATTAGTTCTCTTTAATCCAATTGATTTTTCTGCTAATCTTATAATTTCTGTTAATTCCCGAAATCTTTGTTTTTTTCTAGAATTATCATAATGATAAACTAAAAAAGCGATAACTAAATTCATTAATAAAGAATTGAGAAAAATATTTGTAAAAAGAAAATATGAATAAACTGTAAAATTATTAACTTTATTTAAATTTAAATAAATTATCATATCAACATACCAATCATCACCAATTAATAAACTAAATACTGTTTTTAATGCATTCATAAAACCATCAAAATTTCTTTTTGGGAAATTTTTTAATTTTATATCATCAAAAACTCCTTTAAATAAAGTTATACCTATTAAAGAAAAAACATATACTAATATAAAAATAAGGATAAAAAATAATAAAATATTTTGTATTGTTTTCCCAACTAGAAATATCATTATATTGAAATTTCTTAATACTTTAAAATCTTTTATAATATTTAAAGTTCTTAAAAGAAAAAGTACAGATAAAACACTTTTTTTTGATAATACAAATTCAATAGAAACTGATATTGCTATTATTAAATCAAATAAATTTAAAGTTTGAGTAAAATAATTTTTAAAACCATTTCCAATAATTTTTAATATACAATCAATATCAAATAATATAACAATAATATAATCAATTATTAAATTAAATTTATTTGAATATATTTTTTTTACTTGTAATAATAAAATAACTTTAGTAAAAGTTATTATATATGTAAGATGACCCCAAATTGGTTGTTGTGAAATATAATAACAATAAAAAGTTATTTTATATTTTGAATGATGAATATATTTTGGAATTACTTTTTTAAAAAAATGGAAAGATGAAAAATAATTCCATAATATTTTAAACCTATTTGAAGATATAAATTTTTTTTTATACAAAATTTTATTTGCTTCTTCCTCAAAATCTATTAATTTAAAGTAATATTTATCATCATTTTTTTGTGAATTTTTTTCTATATTATCCATTAAAATAGCAATAGTAAAATTTAAAACTAAATAATTTAAAATAATAACTAATGATATAAAAAAAATAGAACTCCCAGTATAAGAATAACCATTTTGAACTAAATACATAATTTTACTCCATCCATTAAGAGTCATACAATTATATATAGTTAAAAAAGCTTTAAAAAAATTATCAAAAGTACTATAACCATGATTTAATTCATCAATTCTTAATTCTAAATTAATATCATTTTTAAATAAATAAGTTCCATTTTGATAAAAATCAAATATTGAATAACAATTTTCACATTGATTTAACCCACCACATAAAGTATTAGAATAATCTATTATTTCAAAAGTACCATTAATAGGAATTGGGTTTATTCTACATCTTCTATAAAAAATTCCACTCCAAATATTTACTGCTAAAACTGCATAAACTAAAAAAATAAAAAGTAATAAAATAAAAACATTAATCATTTCTTTTAATGATGTTAAAATTGCATCAAAAATTATTTTTAATTCATATATTTCTTTTATTAAAGAAAAAGGTCTTAATCCTCTATACCAACATATATATTTATTTTTTCTCATTTTTGGAAATGAAGATATTATTCCTATTAATAATTGGGAAAATTCAAATATATTCCATTTATTTTTTAAATAACCTTTTTTATTTCTATATAATCCAAAACTTATTTGTTTTATTAAAAAGTCAATAAAATAAAAAATTAAAAATATAATTTCTATAGTATAATAAAATGGTTTAGATGAATTTATATCTGAATATAAACTCAATAAAATAGTATTTATAAGTAAGATTATTATTCTTATTTTTTTGTAAATTTCAATTTTTTGGTATTGTTCACATATTAAAGATAATTTATTAAAAAATCCAAAAACTTTATTTGAAAAAAAATATAATAAATTATCATAAATTAAAATAATATCAGATTCATTTTCCTCTGACATTTAATTATAATTCATTAATTTTTCATTTTTCACGTGTATTTAATTTCAAAAAAAAAAAAAAAAAAAAAAAAAAAAATATTTTTAAAAAAAAAAAAAAAAAAAAAAAAAAAAAAAAAAAATAAATTTTCTTAAAAAAAATAAAAAAAAAAGA
>Ga0256407_10009729_pt1 | contig 13679 bp, 4 predicted proteins | sample RumenRJG_04DNA_FD_193489 | JGI IMG/M metagenome (GOLD analysis project Ga0256407, IMG submission 193489) | Bovine rumen microbial communities from Lethbridge, Alberta, Canada - RJG_04 | ecosystem: Host-associated > Mammals > Digestive system > Stomach > Rumen | place: Canada: Alberta | collected... | reverse complement strand
TCGCTGTGTTCTGGAGAGATATTGCAGATATCCTCAACCATACAGCAAAAGGCTCAGCCGGACACAACAGACTCAAGATATGGCGTCTGACGGTAGAGTATATTACAGAGAGACCATTGTTCGGCTATGGCTGTGAAGGTATCTCTATGAAAATGTACGCAGAAACGGCGATATCCAATCCACACAATGAGATCCTTACTTATGCAGCATATTATGGGATACCTGCGGCAGTTTTTTATACATATGGAGTTCTTGCTGCTTTAGCAGGACGTCTGCTAAGCTATGACTCTGATATGACAGGAAAGATAGCGTGTATGGCTGCAGCCGGATACTTCATCTCGGCTATTACAGGCGTGGCCATGTTTTATACGACACCATTCTTCTTTGCTTTCATGGGTCTCTCCATTAAATCGTTAAATAATAAATAATATGGCATTTGACCAACTAATTCCTTTGGCAATTTGGACCTTACATAGTAAACTCTTAACAAACGTTAAGGTTGTTAAGAGTTTTTTTGCGGCCAAACAGCCTGAACCAATCAAAATTTATTTGTGATTGAAAGGAAAGAGAGATGAAAAGACGCAACAGGATATTTGCAATGCTGCTTTCTCTGATGATGGTATTCACATTTATGCCGGCAATGGCATTTGCAGACAATGATGTGTCTGCGGAAAAACCAGCAGAGGAAGTGACAGAAGCTGCAGGCGAAAGTGTAGAAGGAGCTGAAGAGATCGAACCTACAGCTGACGAAGTATCGGAAACGCCTGAAGAAACAATAGATGCACCTGAAATTCCTGAAGAAACAGCAGAAGAATCGGCTGCTGTTGCTGAAGAGCATGTATCTTCACCAACTCAGGTTGTTTCAAAAGAAGCTATGGAAACGGTCTTGCCATTTAACGGCGGTGATGAAGACACTGAGATCACATTCTTGAACGATGATGGCATAGAGCAGGCTGCTTATCGTACCCCGGACGGACTAGCTTATACATTAGTCAACTCCGACGGTCTGGACTCAGTCAGAGTCATAGGATATAACGGCGGAGGAAACACGATCAATGTTCCAGCTGAGCTTGGCGGACATGTTGTTTCCGGTTTTTCCATTGATCCGGATAATCCTATCGATGGCAGTGAATCATACGATAGTATAAAAAGCATAAACCTTCCGAATAGCGTGATCTATATACGAACAAGAAATCTGGAAAAGTTTACCGCGCTTGAGTCAATTGGCGGCCTGGACGAAGAAGAGCTGAGTGGCGAAGTATATAAAACATTAGACGGCGTTCTCTATAAATATACGAAGTATCACGGCCTTAAGGTACAGCACTATCCTGTTGCTAAGAAGAGCACCAGCTGGGTCATTGATCCTGAGGTTGAACACTGGTATGAATTTGACAGCGTTAACCCATATCTTGAATCTGTTACATTGCCTGTAAACGGTGAGGTGTATGGATTCGAATATCTCACGAATCTTAAAAAGATAATTGTGCCGGATGACAATGAGGAATACACTTCCGTTGACGGTGTTTTATATACCAAGGATATGAGGGTCCTTGAGGCATACCCATCGGCAAAAGAGGGAAAGTCTTTCCACATTCCGGATACAGTAGTAGAAATGTCCCGTGATGCTTTCGCAGTTTCAGACGGATCCACAGAGATAGAGGAATTATATCTCCCAGCAGAGGTAGATCTGGAAGAATTTACTTGGACGGGAATCTGGTCGAATTGGGATGATCCATATTTGAAGAACCTCAAAAGGGTAATATTTACTGGTTCTACAGCACCTTTCCTTGATAAAGAAAATATGGATTATTTTACGAATTTTTATTATGGTGCAGTGGCCAGCGGTATAGAGTTTGTTGGACCTGATAACGGGATCGGATATGACGAGTTTTTTTATGAGCTGGATAATCGCGGTCTTGAACCAATTCCTGACAACCCGGATAATATCAAAATAAATACACCTAAAGTAATAACTGTACAGCCTGGTGAGATAGTCACGTTGGCATTTAAAGCGGATAAAACACGTAACTATGATGTCGAATTTAAGTCTAATAATGAATTCACCTTTGACTGGTGTACTGTAGCGGCATTGCAGGAATCTGTCAGCTTAATAAATGAAAATGTTGAATTATACCAATGGGATGTTGGTGAAGGTGAATCAGCTTTCTATAAAAACAACGCAAATTTAACAGCGATTACTGGTCAGACTGTTTATTTGCAGATAAAATCAAAAATTAGTGATCCAGCAGTAATTACTTTAACGGTATCTGAAAACGGATCGCCTTGGCTGGGAGATATCCCAGAGAATTGTAAAGAACTTGAAAGCGGTAAAAAAGAAACAGGCACAATTGATGATGTAAATGAGGTCGTAACTTATTCGATCACTATACCTGAAAAAGATCCTGAATACGAAGATGAGAGTTATTATGCTCAAGTTACTATAACAAGGGACAACAATCATGAAGAACAGGTAGACTTCAAGAATGCGTTATTCCAAGCAGATAATTTGGGGTATTACCGCATTGGTGATAATGATGAAAGCTATAGCGATGAGGTATCCGGCTATTGGCCTGGCTATTTCCAATTCGGAGAAAAATACTATATTCAGATTCAACCAGGTGTTTTAGGACCTTACAGCGTTCAGGTGGACCTTGAACATGAAGGTTATAAAGAAGGAGAGGGACATCAGGACTATGGGTTTGACAAAGTTCCTGAAGATCCTGCAGAAGTTGACAGCATAACAGTCAATGATGAAAAGGAAGCGGTAATTACAGATAACGAGACCTACACATACGCTTTCACACCTGAAAAAACCGGTGATTACACATTTGAATCGCTTGGAACCAGCGACCCTGTCGGACGTGTTGTTGTTGATGAGCAGGTGTTGGTTGAAAATGACGATTCCCAGGCAGGTGGAGATGGTCTTAATTTCAGAATTTCTTTCCATGCAGAAGCGGGTAGGACATATTACTTGCAGGCTAAATATGTAGACACTGTTTATGACGGAGAAACAGAGACATTCAGAGTAAGGCTCATTGAGTACATCGTTGAGCATCAGCATACGCCTGAGAAGGTCGATGCAGTTCCTGGAAAATCCGAAGATGAACCGGGAAAACGTGCATATTGGATCTGTACTACTTGTAACAATAAATTCTGGGATGAAGAATGCAGACGTAGGATCTACGACGAGGATATCATAGTTCCTTACGGAGACCTTGTAGTCGGATTTGAGTTTGTTCACCAAAGCGACCTCACTGGATATATCGGGGAAGATTATATAAACGGTAATGAATTCTATGAACCCGGCAACGAGCTTAAAATAACCTTTGATGACGGTTCTAAGAAGATATTCAGATGTATCGATATCGAAGACGGTGATGAGGTTTATACAGGGTATTTCCTCAATGGGGATCCTGAATCAGAAGAACTGTGTCCTGATCAGTACGTGCTGAATGACGATGGTACGCTGGTGGAAGGAGAAAACCAGGTTTCCATCGTAGTAAATATCAATGATCAGGAAGCAAGTTATGTTGTCACAGTAACAGCAACAGAAGAGGCTCCGGTAGAACCGGAAGTCAACTATGGTACTCCTGTAGCTGCTGAGTTTACACTGGGAGACGGCAACAGACCTCTCTGGGGATATACCGGAAGCAACTATGTGGAGAATCTGTATGAGGAGGGAAACAAGTTCACTGTAACATTTGAAGACGGTGACGCAGCAACGCGTGAATTTATCTGTGTTGTAATTCCGGATCCTCAAGGCGATAGCGTCGGATTCTTTGAAAACGGTGATACTGATAACAGACTGGTCTATCCTGCAGAAGAAGCTGCTGACGGAGCATATTTCGTAACAGGCGAAAACAATATACGGATGCAGCTGTCAATGGCGCAGGATGAGGAAGAGGCTGCTGCTGAGACTCCATTCTATGCTGATCTCGTCGTCAACGGCGTCGATCCTGAGCATGAACATGAAGCTGGCGAGCCTGTGATCGAAAATGAGGTCGAAGGAACCTGCAGTACTGAGGGCAGCTACGAAAGCGCCGTATACTGTACGATTTGCGGGGAAGAAATGAGCCGCGAAACTGTTGTTACAGGTTACGATATCAACAAGCATAACCTTGCTGATGAAGTAGAGGAGAACAGAGTCGAGCCGACTTGCTCTGAAGAGGGCAGTTACGATATGGTCGTATACTGCATAGATTGCGGGAATGAGATCAGCAGACGCAAATCCACTATTGAAAAGAAACCGCATAGCTGGAGTGAGCCAGTATATGATTGGGCTGCGGACAACTCTACAGTGACGGCGAGAAGAAGCTGTTCTGATCCGAACCATGAGGGCGGAGATGAAACAGAGACCGTTTCTGTTAATTCAACAGTAACAAAGCCTGCAACATGTGAAGAACCGGGCGAGACCACTTATACATCTGCAGAGTTTGAGAACACGGCATTCAGTGTCCAGAGCAAGACCGTGGAGAACATATCTGCAGAAGGACATACCCCGATTCATATAGCAGCAGTTGCGGCCAAGTGCGAGACTGCCGGCAATAAGGAATACTGGGAGTGCGAGGTGTGCCATAAGCTGTTCAGCGATGAGGCATGCACTGAAGAGACTTCTCTTGAAGCGGTAACAGAGGCACCGCTTGAACACCAGTGGGGCGAAGTAACATATTCACCAACCGAGGAAGCATTTGATCCTGAGACAGATGGCGAGACTGTCACTGCAAGCAGAGCATGCACCAGAGAGGGCTGCGATGCAACTGAGACAGAGACAAAGGCATTCACCAAGACAACAGATGCGCCATCCTGCACGGCATCCGGAACAGTGACATACACAGCAGTATTCGACAATGAGGTATTCGGTACCTGGACAACAACACGAAATGTCGGATCTGTCGATCACAGCTGGGGTGAGGTAACTTATACCTGGAATGCTGATCACAGCAAGGTCACCGCTTCCAGGAGCTGCACGAATCCGAATCATAATGAGTCGGTTGACGGCCCTAAGACACAGACTGAAACAGCTAACGCCACAGGCGAGATAACAACACACCCTACATGCACTAAGAAGGGCAAAACAACATACACTTCAGCAGAATTCAGCAATCCGGCATTCACGATCCAGTCCGTTGAGGTCGAAAACGTTGCAGCGAAAGATCACAGCTGGGGCGAGCCTGAGTATGAATGGTCAGCAGACAACACTTCAGTAACAGCAAGCAGGACCTGTGGCTGTGAATATCATGATGCAGCAGTTGACGGACCTGTGAAGGAAACTGAAACAGTCGGAGTGACTTCAGAAATCACAAAGCAGCCTACATGTACTGAAAAGGGCGAGAGAACTTACACATCAGCATCATTCACTAACTCAGCATTCAGCGTACAGAGTAAGCTTATAGAGGATATAGAAGCTAATGGCCATGTCTGGGATAGCGGAACAATCACGAAGAGAGCTACCGTTGATGAAGAAGGCGAGTTAACTTATAAGTGCACTGTATGTGGAGCCGAAAATCCTGAAAAGGGAGTTATCCCAAAGCTTGAGCCAGAACATGAAGCTATTAATCATGATGCAGAGGCTGCAGTACAGAATGCTGAAGGTCTGCTTGAAGGCGATGACGCGGCAGCAGCAACAGCAGCTGCTGATGCTGCGGTTACTGAAGCAGACAATGCATTTGATGCAGCAGTAACTGCAATGGCGAATGCAAACCAAGAACTTGCTCGCGCTGAAGTAGCCCTTGAAAATGCCACATCAGAAGAAGCAATAGAAGCAGCTCAGGCCGCAGTCGATGCTGCCCAGGCCGTAGTCAATGCTGCTACTCAGGAACTTGCAGATGCAAATGCGACGCAGAAGAGAGCTGTAGCTGCACAGATTAGAGCAAAAGCTAAATCATCTTCAAAGAGCGCAGCATCAGCGGTCAGTTCAGCTACAGCAAGCGCTTCTGCAGGAACTGATGCAGCGGTTGCAGCAGCACAAGCAGCGAAAGATGCTGCTGCACAGGCTCTGAATGATGCAGAGGCTGCCAAGGAAGCTGCTGAAGCAGCGGTTGCAGCAGCAGAGGCAACAAAAGATAGCGCGGCTATTAGTGCAGCAAAGTCAGCGCTTACAGCTGCTGAAAAAGATCTCTCGGCGGCAAAGACCAATGCTACAACCGCAGATGCAACACTTGGTACCGCTGTCGCTAAGAGAAATGCAGCAGTTGCAGCTAAGAAGGCAGCAGAGAAAGCTGCTGCTGATAAGGCTGCTGCTGATAAGGCTGAGGCTGACAGAAAAGCTGCAGAATTTGCTGCAAACGGATACGGATACATCGATCCGACTCTGCCTAAGGTCAAGATCCAGAAGCCTAAGGCGGCTAAGAAGAGCCTCACAGCAAAATGGAAGAAGATAAAGAATAAGAAACAGCTGAAGATGATCAAGGGCATTGAGGTCGAATACAGCCTCACATCTGACTTCCAGAACCCGCTGTTCAAGTCAGCAAGCAAGAAGAAAGCTAATGTTAAGATCAAGAAGCTTCTTTCCAAGAAGACCTACTACGTAAGGGCTCACACATACGTCATAAGAAACGGAGTCAAGTATGTCTCATACTGGTCAGCAGCTAAAAAGGTCAAAGTAAAATAGCCGTATGATCGGTTGAGCTGACAAGTTAAAAAGCATGATACACCGGGAGAGAGCCTGAAAAGGGCTCTCTCCTGTGCTTCATAGGGAAAGAACACGCCTTTCTGCGCTGAGACAGAGCTGTTCATTGTGCAGGTAACGGCGTTGTTTTTTTCTGATACAAGGACGGTTTTGCACTGCATATGCGGAGATAATTCTTGAGAGTAGATGCTCTGCTTTGATACAATTTTCTTGGGACATTAATGGGATACAAGCTGGCAGAGATGAGAATCAATGGGAAGGAAAAAACGTATGAAAGCTAAGAGGTTATTTGCGATACTGCTGACTCTTGCAATGGTGCTGACATATATGCCGGCACTTGCTTTTGCGGATGTGGAAACAGCAGGCGATCCGGGGACCCCTGCAGCAGAAGAATTGCAGACAGAAGTCCCGGAAGCAGAAACAGAGCCGCAGACAGATGCGGTGACAGATTCAGTGGACATGAACCCGGAACAAGTGCTGGAGCAGGAAAAAGCTGAAGCAGTCAATGGACAGGCTGATGATCCTGCAGTCATTCCGGAAGATGACCCGGATGAAACGGAGCCGGCAGAAAATACAGGAACGGTTTCGGGGTCAGTGAATGTCGATTCAAGTGTTGACCTTGCAGACAGTGATGAACTTCTGATGGAATACCTTGAAAAAGGTATGCCTCAGAAAGCCCCTGCAGCTACAAAACTGAGAAAAGCTGCATCTGCGACCAGAGGAGACAGGCTTGAGGGCAACAATAAGCTGATCTATGGTGCTCTGAAAGACATCATTATAGACCTGACAGAGGATGATGGTGTCGGAACTTCGACTGTATTCGGAATAGATGTAAATCGGCTGCCTCTTGACAAGACTACATACACTAAGGCTGACCTTGGAGTCGATACGCTTGTTGAAGGAGAAAGCCTCACTAATGCAGCGACCGATGCACTCTTCGAACAAATGGGTGTTGATAAAACGGGAATCCTCGATGCCCTGCTCTGTGATATGCCGTATTATCTCTATTGGTTTGACAAGACCACAACAACAGGCGGGATGTATCTGGGTCTGGATAATATCAGTATTGAAACAGAAGGTGAAGAGGTTACAGCGCTTATTGTTAACGAGGCAGAGCTTACGTTCAGCTTTACAGTTGCCGGTGAGTACCGTGACAGCAAGGCTGAGCATCCTGAGTTTACAGTCAATGTTGCTAAGATAGCGGCTGCCAATACCGCTAAAGCAACAGCAGGAGAAATCATCACTCAGAATGCTGAGAACAGTGATATTGAGAAACTGACGAATTACAGGGATGAGATATGCAGGCTCACTTCTTATGATGATGCTGCCGGGAAGAATCAGGTTCCTTACGGTGATCCATGGCAGATGATCAGCGTATTTGATAACAATGCAGCAACTGAGGTTGTCTGCGAGGGATACTCAAAAGCATTCCAGTTCCTCTGTGACAACAGTGATTTTGATTCAGATATCGAATGTGATTCTGTTACCGGTTCAATGACAGGCGGGACCGGTGCAGGTCTGCATATGTGGAACATTCTCCACATGAATGATGGTAAAAACTATATCGCAGATATAACCAACTGTGATAAAGGCACGATCGGATCAGCTGATGAGAACGGAGGTCCATATCTCTTCCTGAACGGATGCAAACCTGAGGGAAGTGTCGCAAATGGATACCATTATTCCTGTCAGGATAATGAAGATCTGTTCTATACGTATGACGAAGATACCATAAGAACATTTTCGACAGAAGAGCTGACAATGTCAGAGAATGACTACGAAGATAATCAGGGCGGTAATTATTATCACTTTGAGTTCGCCGGTGAGGAGGGTATGCCTGAACGCCTGTATTCAGACGGCACTATTCAGTTCAAATTGCCTGAAGAAGCAGTTATTCCGGCAGGCGCTAAGATGGATATCCGTATCGGCATCAATACAGGAAATCCGGAAGAAGGCGAGCACGGCTGGATCGTGGATTTCGCATACGGCGGCGAATATACTTTCAATGACAGAACTATGACGCTGACGCTTGACGGCAGCGAGGTCTATAAGAAAATAGGCGATGAATATGACTACATCTCTTTCTTCGCCGGTGTGCAGGAAGGAGATTACGATGAGGGGCACTTCGACGGCTGGATCGCTGACGGAGGCTGCGAATACAGAGTGGCTCGTGCTGAATACGATATGGAACATGACCGGGATATGCTTCCTGGATGGGATGGAGGCGTAGGCGGTCACTACGGAGTCTGGTTAGATAATGCTGAATACCCTGAATATGATGGACATTACAAGGTGACCGATGTAGAAGTGACCGCCGGAGAAGACCTTCTGCAGGACTTCCACAGGGATCAGAACGAGGACGATCCGGATGATTACTGGTGGTATTACAGGATCAAGGATTCCTTTGAACTGGATGGCGCACGTGGAACTGTTACGTTTAAGGTGACATACGAAGATCTGGACGAGCAGGAGCAGACATACACATTCAATGTCAATGTCTGTAATGATGTATATGAAGTGTGGCTGAACAGTGTATCGGGCAGCGACAGGGGCCTGCCAGGCAGTTCGATTGAACTGAAAGCCGAGGGAATCCATAAGTATCTGGATGAAGATGAGGAGTATCAGGAGACATCGGAAGGCCTGAGTTATGACTGGGAGATCACCAACGGCGGTGAGTTTGCAACGATATCTCCTGATAGTAATGATCCGTCTGAAGCTACACTCACATTCAATGAACTGCCGGAAGGACAGGAAAGCATCTGGGAAGATGTCGAGGTCAAAGTCTCCCTGAAGGCGGACAATGAAGAAAAGGCTCAGGATCAGAGAAACTTCTGTGTAGGCGATGACTACTGCGAGATTTGGCCGCTCCAGCATAATGATGAGCTTGACATGTACGAATCAGAAACCCTGAACTGTGAGCTCAGAAACTACAGGCTGGGACAATCCGGATTCACAGTCATCGATGAAACAGACGACGTCACATATGAATTCTTTGGTGATGATCATGTAACTGCTGTGCAGGATCCTGAAGACGGCAGCAAGTTCACAATAACCAGAAACAGAGAAGATGATATAGAATTCGAGATAAGGGCGACCTGGGGTGACGGAAACGAAGAGAACGCTCACTATCATTACAAGTTCAAGAACTATGATATCTGGTTTGAGCATGACGGCAATACTGTCTACACCGACAGCACAATGACATATACGCTGAACACAGACAATCTGGGTGAAGACTGGGCATCAAAATATGATATCGATTTCACTGCCGGACAGGGAGAATGGAACGATGACCAGATGGTATGGAACAAGAAGTTCACCGTAGGCAAAGAGTATACCGTTAACGGCAATGCTGTAACGTTTATCGGTGCTGCGCTTACTGATTATCTGAATGACGGCTTCGTTGTTCTTGCCGAGTTAAAGCTCAAAGGAACTGATAAAGTTCTGAGTACAGAGGATAACTGGTGTGAAGTCAGGGAATCTTTTGAGGATAATAACTTCCCGATGGAGCATATGAACGTACTGCGTGGTGATACATTCCCGGTAGATCCGTTCATCGACTATTTCCGGCAGAATGCAGATTATCCTTACGGTAAACCGGGTCAGTATAAGGTCCTTAACGTCACACATGCAGATACAGCCAGCGAAGCTTTCACGACCATCGAGAAAAAGACTGAAGGCGAGAACGTATGGTGGGATATCCATGCTGAAAAAACAGGTGTATCCAATATCAAAATCACATACAAAGATGCGTACGAGACTGATACGGAGCATACCTATACATTCGCACTTGTTATTACAGATGACACTTATGAAGTACGTCTTGATAGTTTAAGCGGCGAGTTCGCCGTTTTACCGGGCGGCTCTATCCCACTGAAAGCATATGCTGTTCACAGATCGGCAACAGACAGTGAAAATGGCGAGTGGATCGAATATGATGAAACCGAAGAAGGCTTCAGTATAATCTGGGAAATAGAAGATGATGAAGGTGATGTAGTAAAGAGCCTTGAGGCTGATCCTGCTGATCAGTCCAAAGCGGTCCTGACATTCAAGACCAGAGAAGAGAATAGCGGAGAAGATCCGGAAGGCAGAGCTAGAGTCAGAGTCAAAGTGTTCGACAGCAATAATGATGAGGTCGCTTCTGCATTCGACTATTATGCAGTTAATACAGAATTCGGGCAGATCATACCTAAGGTGCTTTCTGATCCGGATATGGATTGTAATGAAACTGAGCATCTTTCAATGAAGACTGTATGGAAGGAGCTCGGCAAAGAAGACAGGGTGATCCCTAATGTCACTTATGTCTGGGGATTCAATGAAGGCGACTTCCAGCTTAAGGATGGCGAGGGCAATGAGATCCACAGTGATGAGCCGACTCAGGCGACGGAGGTGTACATCACCAGAAAAACTATCGGATATTCGAGACTGGTTGTGCGTGCTGAATGGGGTATGAACCAGTTCAAATGGCATGCATATTATGTAAATCCTAAGCATTACAGTATAGTTCTTGATGAGGATGTAGAAAATGACCCTCTGATGTTTGCCGGAACTCCAAAGACATTCAAATTCATAACTTCGGGATTTAATAAAGGAGCGTATGAATTTGTCCCTGGCATATCTACAATGGTCAATGATGAACTTACAGACGTAACGGCTGCAGGTGACATAACAGACTATCATATGGATGGAAACAATCTCCTGGTAACTGTTGACCCTGATAAATTGCTGGCAAGAAACATCGACAGATTCAACATCAGCCTTATTGTGAAGAAAGGCGATACTTCCATCTGGGCAGAGAATGGCCGTCCTATACAGATCCTGACACAGGAAAAAATCGAGGAAGGCGTAGCCGATGCAGAAGCAAAAGCAAGAGAAGCGGAAACGGAAGCTCAGAAAGCAGCAGCAGCAGTTGAGACACTTAAGCAGGCAGCAGATGCTGCAAAGGAAGCTGCAGATAAAGCAGCAAGCAGCCTGACTGATGAAGACATAGCTGCAGCACAGCAGGCGGCAGCTGATGCACAGAAAGCAAAGTCTGCAGCAGAAACTGCAATACAGGCAGCAAAAGCGGCAAAGGATCTGGCCAACGAAGCTATTACACAAGTCAGCAGGGCATTGGAAGAAGCAGAAACAGCAGGAGTAGATACAGGTGATAAAGCTGATCGAGTGAATGCAGCAAAAGAAAAAGCAGATAATGTGAATGATGCAATAGCTGCAGCGGCAGCAGCTAAGAGCACCGCGGATGCTGTGGTAGCAGATGCATCTAAGAAAGCTGACAAAGCTGCATCAGATAAGGCCGCAGCTGACAAAGCCGCTGCCGATAAAGCGGCTGCTGACAAGGCTGCCGCAGAAAAAGCCGCCGCAGCTAAGGCTGCTGCTGAGAAGGCAGAGGCAGACAGAAAGGCGGCAGAGTTTGCTGCAAACGGATACGGATACATTGATCCGACTCTGCCTAAAGTTAAGATCCAGAAGCCTAAGGCTGCCAAGAAGAGCTTCACTGCAAAGTGGAAGAAGATAAAGAATAAGAAGCAGCTGAAGAAGATCAAAGGCATTGAGGTCGAGTACAGCCTTACGTCTGATTTCCAGAATCCGCTCTTCAAGTCAGCGAGCAAGAAGAAAGCCAATGTCAAGATCAAGAAACTTCTTTCCAAGAAGACCTACTACGTAAGGGCTCATACATACGTTATAAAAAACGGAGTCAAGTATGTCTCGTACTGGTCAGCAACCAAGAAGGTAAAAGTTAAATAGAAAATAGGTTGTAAATACGGCGGAATTGAAGTGTAACAGGATAAATGATTCTGTTCTATATCCGGGAATTACAATCGGGAAAAACGACAGAGGGACCACATATTTGTGGCTCCTCTGTTTCTTTGGGAAACGTTTTGCCGAATTCATATGAATTACTCTGGCAGACGCCATATCCTATAAAATCCTTCGATTTAAAAATGCTGCTATCCATTCTATTGATATTAAAATCTGTACTGAATCTGTGATTCATATATAGCATATTAAAATCCAACACAATTGACAAAAGGGGATATATGCCCTAAAATGAAGGAGTGGATATGCCTACAATAAGCAGTTTTTATGGAATCATAATAGTCATGTAGAGTGAAATGCATTATAGAGCGATTGACGCAGAGATGAAAGAGGGAACTGTTCTGGAGGTGTCTTTTCAAGACGGAATGGTGAAAGGGTATGACATGGCGGTACTGTTTGAAAGGTATCCTCAATTGACGCGTCTGAAAGACCCTGAGCTGTTTAAAAAGGGTCATTTGCAGGGCTTTTACGGAATCGCATGGGATGATGAACTGGATATTGGAACAGAAACGATTTATGAAGAAGGGTGGACCGTAAAACAAAAGGCACCATTGCCGGGTGTTTTGTCAGGTAATGCAGTCATGGCAGCCAGGGCCCTGAGGGATTTGTCTCAGAAGGAGCTTGCAGAGCTTTCAGGTATAGATCAATCAGACATTTCAAAAATCGAGAGAGGAGTTGCTAATCCCACGGTCTCTACACTTGAAAAATTAGCCACAGCATTGAATGGAAGGCTGGTAATAGAAATAGTAGTCGAAAACAACTGAAAGACGATCAGCTTTTTCAGTAATTGCGTTCCGGGCTGCGTGTGCTGTCATACAGTGCAAGCAGCTCTTTTCTTTTACTGCAGTCTGTTTTGCGCAGGATGTTGCGCACATGGAATTTTACTGTGTTCTCAGATATATAAAGGTTCTCAGCGATCTCCTTATTGGTGCTGCCGCCTATTATCATCCTGAAGATATCGGCCTCGCGCTGAGACAGCTCGTAGCGTGCGGCAAAAGCCTGGATGTAGTCTACTTCGGGAGATACCGGATGCATATACATGATGTGATACAGGTGGAAAAAGAGGAATATGCAGATGACGAAAAGCAGGGCCATCACAGTGATCAGGACCATAGGCCGGTCACTGAGCATAATACCTGATGCAGCGCCCGCTGCGTCACCAAGTCGACCCCACATGAGTCCGAGGCAGGCAAGATGTGCCGGATTCTCACTTTTCGATATATCTATGAAGAAC
>Ga0256407_10009725_pt1 | contig 13682 bp, 12 predicted proteins | sample RumenRJG_04DNA_FD_193489 | JGI IMG/M metagenome (GOLD analysis project Ga0256407, IMG submission 193489) | Bovine rumen microbial communities from Lethbridge, Alberta, Canada - RJG_04 | ecosystem: Host-associated > Mammals > Digestive system > Stomach > Rumen | place: Canada: Alberta... | reverse complement strand
AACTCTGTGTCCGAATGTTATCGCATCATCAACTCGATGCTCACTGGAAATAACAACATCGTGATTGTACAAGGTGGCCTGATCGAAGCGGCACAGACCACAAAGCTCGAACAGAATATTGTAAGTATCTACAATCTTGCAAAGGACAGTGGCCTCAATGCTCAGGGTTTCATTTTCGAAATCTTGGCGAACAGCCCGCTTCCGGAAAAGATGAAGCAGCGCGTCGGCCAGATCTTGATGCAAGATCCGTTCGCGAGTCCGCTCGTTGTCAAACTCAAACAACAGTTACAGCAACAGCAGCAAACGATCGCCGCGCAGCAGAATCGTATTACGCAACTCCAAATCATGGCCACACAGCGTATGGAACGTCAGGCCGAATGGGTTGCATCTCAGGAACGTATCAAGCGTTTCGAAATCATGTTCAAGCAATGGCAACAGGAAAACAAAGATACGCAAGAAGCCCGTATGGAAGTATTGCGCAGGCTGCTTGACCAGGGCGACACGTTTGGCGCGATGGCTATGCTCCAGGCTATTCAGGCTATTGACAATCCTGTGCTTGCCGAACCTGAAACACAGGCACAAATGACTGATGCAACCGCTGACACGATTGGCCAGTATCAACAAGGAGAACTTAACAATGTGGGAAACGTTACTCCCAATATTGGGCCGCAAATTAATCCAGGGCCGCAACCAACAGCAACAGCAAATACAGCAGGCTTTACAGCTCCCGTCTCAATCCCGAGAGCCCCTGTCGTGGAACAGCCTGGGAGGTTTTAATCATGGGAATCGGTAATTGGTGGGGTAGTGTCGTCAAAGGTGCTACTGATGCAATTGGTCTTACTGATACTAAGGCCGGCGAACGTGGCTTTAACACGATGAAGGCTGGCGCAAATACAGCTCAGACCTCTTTGAAGAATAACATGCAGCCCGTACTTGATATGTACGGTGGCGCAATGAAGAACCGTAACATGGACTACGTGCTTGCTGACTATAGCACGCGTATGCTTGGCACCGAAGATGCGGCTAGTCCTGACAATGTACAGGACTTTGTAAATCCGATGTACGGTAACGCGCTTGCAGGTGCAGCCGATCAAGCTCTCGCTGGCGCTGGTTCGTCTCTTCAGAGTTCTGCTGCAAATAACGCCGTTGTACGTAACGTCGGCGAACAATCGACCAGTATGTGGAACGATGCGCTTCAGCAGGCGCTAGCAGACGCGAAGAACAAGCAAGGTATTTATGGTGCAAACCTCGAAGCAAACCTCATGCCGGCGCTCCAGTGGGGACAGTTGCGAGCGGATATGGCCGGCACTCAGTATACTAAGGATATGGACATTGCGCAGGCTGGTGGCCAGGTGAGTGGCCAAGATCAATCGTGGTTTGGTAACTTATTTTAGGAGGAAGTATGACTAGATTGCAAACACAAGGCCCTAAAATTTCGTACACTCCGCAGCAAGGACCAAAGCCTGTAAAGCAGATTATCGGTCTTTACAACATGTGGCAGTCTCTTTCTCCTGATACTCGTAATTGGATTGCTAGTCTTTTCAGTGGTAAAGATAAACCGACTGAAACAGTCGCTGAAATCCAAAATCCCGAATTGCAAATGGCTGGCTATGATCCGAATCTCGATATGAGTATGACTCGCGAAGAACCTGTCGGTTGGGACCAGGATCTTCTTGACTATGGTGGCAACATGATAGTTGGTCTTCCTGTTGAAGTTGGTAACAAAGTTCTGGTGCCTGAAGCTTGGGATGCACCGATTATTTCACGTGAAGATGCACAGGCTGCAGGTAAGGCGGAGTCCAAGAAACGTAAGTTTGCTGGTATGCCTGAACTCGGAGAAACCACCTATCAAGCATGGGGGATGCTCTAATGGCGACCGGATTTGAACCAGATGATACCTACGTGGCGATCGAAATTCCGGATGAAATTCCGCGTTACGCTGGTCTTCCTAAGAAAAATCGTCAGAAGAATCGTGACGAGGCAAGCGCTTATCGTCCGTTGTTGTTGCCTACACTAGCGCCTCAAGGACGCGGCTTTGGCTCTATTCAGACTGGAAAAGTACCTAAGGGTTTGGCAACTGGCTGGACAACTCGTAACGATGGACCGTTCAAAGAAGACAAACCTGTTGAAGAAAAGCCTGTGGAAAATGACGGAATTCGCTATGTCGAAGCAAAACCTGGTATGAAAGTTGTGCCGGGCCAGAGCGGTGATAACTTCTTTTCTCGTATGATCAGACCGTCTGACGACGAACTTGAAGCCGCGAGAAACGGCATGCGATGGCATTGGGCACTCGAACATAGGTTCATGCCGCCTGGTTCTAAGTGGAACGAAACCGTTTGGAATGGTGTTGATCGTGAAAACGCTTGGCTTGCTCAGTTGCTTAAACAAGCGGCGACTCAGCAAAAAGCCAATGGTGTAATGACGCCTGTTGCAACTGAACGTCAGCGTGCGAACATGATTAACATGTGGAAAGACCACATCAATAAGATCATTCAAGGCAACTTTGACGAATATGGTGGCACGGCTGAGTCCGCCGCACAATGGCGTGATGCTTTCAAACAGCGCTATGAATCAGTATTCGGTGAAGGTTCATCTGTCGATCTTGAACCTGTACCGACTACTGAAGGCAAGCGTGCTGACCTTATGCGTACATCGCCGACACAGTATCAGCAGATGCTTTCGTACACCGAAGATGCCATGGACAATATCTATAATTGGTGGCAGAACGGTTCTTGGAGCGATCCGCATACGCAGCAGTTCATTAAGAACTACCTCGATAAGGTCTCTCAGGCTCTTGCTGCTGAACTTGGTGGTGACTCTAAATCGATGGCTGACGCCGAAAAGCAGCGTATCCAGATCTTGTCGTTGCCCGAAAGTTCTATGGCTTTGGTCCAACAAGAGATCGCTGGCTATCGTGAATTCCTTGAGAGCGTCATGGATTATGGCCGTCAAAAGGGCTGGAGCCAGGACATTATTGGCCGTATCAATCGTGCAACCGAATCCGCTAAACTCGCGGCTCAACAGTCCGGAAAGAAGAATATCTCCGGTGCTGTTGCAATGTTCATCAAGAATGTCGAAGACGTTTTGCCGTCGCTCAGTCCGCAGGAACGCGAACTTGCTGTCGGTTTGAGTGAAGCACTCGCCGCTGGTAAGAATGCTCATGATATGTACATGCAGAACATGATGCTTGCTGCTGACGTCGATCCGTCGTACGTTTACATGCAGGCTAAAGAGCTGCACGATCTTGCAGCTCGTAAGTATAACGACTTTGCAGAACGTGCACACCGTCCTGAACGTGCGAAAGTTCTTGAAGACCGCAAAATCGACTTTGATGATCTTAGCCGCCAGGTTTCGCCCAGTCCGTTGCTTAAGCCGACCGACTACAAGAAGTTGCTTGTAGAATATCTCAAGACCGAAAAGCCGAAGGGAAACCCGTCCGAAATCATTGAACAAGAGGAACAAAATGGTTTGCCGAGTGGCAATGGTACTGGAACTATAATTGACCTTAATAATGTGGAGCTCGCTGGATAATGAAACCGAATGCTTATACAACTGACGAAGCCGGAATCCTCAGTGCAGAGAAAGACTGGGCCGCGGAGGCTACAGCTGGAACTGTACGTTTTGGTATTGACAAGAAGTCTAAGCGTCTTGTCGTTATTCCAAATACTCATCCGTTGTTCAAATCGTCGTATACATATAACACTCCGGCTGAAGCTGAACATGCCGTAATCGGTAAAGAACCTACGCGTTCTGCAGCTGGCCGAGTTATTGGAGCCGCGTTTGCTCCGCGTAGCCAGTATCAAATGGTGAACCCGATAAGTGGTCAAGCTGGTGATCCGATTCGTGCCAATCAGCGTAGCGCATCTGCGGATGTTGCTCAAGACGTAACTGGCGCGATGGGACATTATGCTGGCCCGGTTATTGCTGCTGCAAAACCTTTGTCTAAGAAGGTTATTCCTGGTGCTGCGATGATTTCGGCTGGTACAGATCTCGCGAACAATATTGTTGGTGCTGTACGCGATGACGCTTTGTATAATGAATCGACTCCGAATGCTCTTTTGACTGCTGCAGCTGCTGCTGGCGGTACTGCTCTGGTCAGACACTTCTCTGATGCTGGACAAGTACAACGTGAACTCGATGAAATCATTCGTCGTAAGATGCGCCTTGGCAAGAAAGGCCAGATCGATCCTACACTGAGACAAAATATCATGGATCGTTTCAAAGCCGGTGAAGCTCCGTATACGCTACAAGAATGGCGTGATGCTCCGCTTATGGATTTTCCGACTGACGCAAAGTTGCCATCTCCGCAAATGACTTTGAAACGCCAACCTCCTGTTATGGCTGCGCAAGGTTCTAAGGTACTTTCTCGTAAAGGCAAGAATCTTATTGATGAAGATGTCACTATTAAGTGGCTTCAAGCTAAGGGAATTAATCCGCAGTCGGTCGACGTGGCCGGCGTACAGAAAGCCCTTTCCGAAGCATGGTATCATCCGAAGCGTAATCTTGGCATGATGATGTTTCCCACAAAAGAAACACCTGCAATGGATCATCGCGATTACGTAAAGCAGATTCATTCTCTTCGTAGCGAACATCCGGCTGTTGCTGATATTGTGGCAACTGATGCCGAAATGTCCGATCCGGTTCTTAATGAGAAGTGGAAAGGTGCTCTCGTTGATTGGCATGAACGTCGTGCAAAACTTCCGAACTCTAAGAAGAAGCCGCAGAATCGTGGTCGTGCAACTGGAACTGGCGAGATCGTTTCGCAGAAAGAATATGAAAATGCAGGTAAGCCGAAAACGTTCGGTCAAAAGTGGGGACGCCGCTTAGGCCGCGCTGGTGGTTTCGCTTTGCCTGTTGCTACTGAACTGTTTGGTAAATATATTTTGCCGACTGGGAGGAAGACCAATGAGTGATAAAACTTGGGACGATCTTCTTATCGGTGGTAGTTCAGTCGGCAAGAATAAGGCCGATCTTCGTGCTACACCGTCTGAACAGTGGGATATGATAATGGCGCTCGGCCCGGAAGAGTTCGAGTATCAGCCGTCTATTCCTGAGCAGGCACTTGATTATATCGTAACTCCTACAGGTGCGGCAATCACGGCGTCTATGGTTTCTGCCAATCCGCTATGGTTTATACCTGATGTAGGTTCAGCGGTAAATGATGCCAACCAATTTATTCGCTCTAGACTTCCTACTAGCGCAAAGAAGTACTGGCCTGAAACTGGTGATCCGTGGGATTTGCTCGACACTGATGTGTCTTTGATTCCAATTAGTAAACTTCGCGATATGCAAAATAATCCTGAGGAGTATGCAGAATGATTCAAGTGTTTGATCCGCATCGTACGATGTACCGTAATGCGAAACTTCGCGCATTTTCTGACGAAAGTAAAACCACTCGTATTAAGTTCTTCGATATGACAAATGTCGAAGATGAGACACAGTACGATGACATTGGCCTCGAAGTGAGCACCGATCAGAACGGATATATCATGCGCTCTGGTGGCCAGCAGAAGGTGAATTGCCTTGCTGTCGAAGAAGATGCAATCATCGAAGTATCGCTCGATGGTGGTACAAGCTGGCCTATTCAGTGGATTTTGCATGCTGGTGATACCGGCACAAATACCAAAGTGAAGAAGTTGTATTTCTTCAATGGTCAAGGCAACGAACAGAGCAGAAACCTTTCTGACACTGAAATTCATCTGCCGGATTATCTTTTGCGGTCTGAAGCAAATCTTAACAACGTTTGGGCAGAAAGTGAAGTCATTGTCACTGGCGGTTCTGTCGATAGCTGGGAAAGTGTTGGCACAAACGAATGGACGCATATCATTACGTTCAAGTCGCTTGCAGTTGACGAAGCAAAATTTATAGTCGGTGGTCCTTTGCGCGATGGCCAGACAATTATTATCTACAATAAAGATGATAGATACAGCGTCAAGATGGCCATTGACGATTTGTCCAATCCGATTATAATTGCGCCAGGCCAGTTTGGCATTATGTTCAAGTCAGATGAAACAATCGTTTTCAAGATGTTGAATACATCTGCCAGTGAACAAACCGGATATACAATTGTCGCAGCGGAACAGCTGCATGGCGGTAATCTCGATGTGGTCGGACCGACTGTGTACATCGCCGGTACGTTCTTGTCATCAGCGCCACACATCGCAACATTGAATGCCGATGACTTTAACAAGCTTCAAATCATAAATGACACAGCTGAAACAATCACGGTGCGTTGGTTGACAAGTGTAACGTCACTAGCCACTAAGAAAGTATTAACCATCTATAGACCTCAACCCGGTACATTCTTTACGGTAGTCGAATAATGACTCAACTAGAACTCGAACTTAAGCTATGCAAAGAAAATTTCCGATTCTTTCTCGGATATTGTTTTCAGCATATATACAAAGAAAAGTTCGGGTTCTATAAGTTTCATAATGATTTAATCGACCTGTTGCTCGACAGCAATAAGATTCGTCGTCTGATAATCAATGCGCCTCCTCGTATTGGCAAAACCGAAATCATAAAGCACTTTATCGCATGGCAGTTCTTGCGGAATCCGGCAAGTACTATCATGTATGTTTCATATGATAAGGCGTTGGTCGCTCGTAAGAACTCCGAAATTCAAGACATCCTCGTGTGGCTCGCCAAGCACTTTGATATTGGCGCGCTTTTGATGCGTTCTAAGAATGACGGTAAAACTGAGTGGACGAACAATGCAACTGGTATGATCATCGCGCGTGGTTCTGGAAACAACATTACTGGTTCTGGTTGTAGCACGATGCTTATTCTTGACGACCCGAATAAGCCGTCCGATAGAACATCGCCGACCGTACTCAGCAAGCGCAATGGCGTATTCATGAGTACAATCCGTAACCGTATTAATAATCCGGACGTACCTATTATTGTCATTCAACAGAGAATTGCGTCGAATGATTTGACCGGATTCTTGTTGGCTGGAGGCTCAAATGAAAAGTGGGTGCATGCAAACTTTCCTGCGATTAACAGTGATGGCACTCCTCTTTGTCCTGAACGTTTACCTCTTGAAGAGATTAACACGTACAAGAACGACCCGTTCACGTTAAACGCGCAGTTCTTGCAAACACCGCTTGATGACATTGGTAACCTGTTCGAACGCCATAAGCTCGTGCTGTCGGCTGATCGTCCTACACTAAAGTCGCTTAAGACTGTAATTAGTGTCGATGCCGCAATGAAAGGCGATGTTAATAACGACTACAATGCGGTTTCTGTCATTGGTACAAACGGCGTAGACTATTACGTTATGGAAGTACAAAATTTCCACGCAGATGTTACGGTGTTGTGTCAAAAGATTCGTGAACTTCGTAAACGGTATGGACAAGAGACACCGGTATTGTTTGAAGCAAAGGCAAACGGTGTTGCAGCAATGCAGATCTTGCGCCGAGAAATGAATGGTATCATGGAAACCACTCCGAACAAGGATAAAATCGAACGTGCTCTCTTGGTGAAATACTTATTTGATAGTATGAACGTGAAGTTTACGGTGCGTGGATTCGTGTGGGGCGAAATTCAATCGCAGTTCACGCAGTTCCCGCATGGACGCCATGACGACATCGTTGACTCCGTGGTCCAAGGTATTACATTCTTACATAACCGTAATAGACATTTGCAGAACGTAACTGCAGCTGTTCAAAACAACATTAATCTGAATCGACCTACATATGGAGGTGCATATGGACGTGGTAGAGTTAATCCAGTCCGCGGCTTTTAAGGCCGGTATTGTTTCGTCGTTTAATCGTGATGAACTTCCGGACGATGTACAAGAGGCAGGACGAAATGTTCTCGCCTCTGAAATTTTGCCCAGTATTAACTGTGACCGCACTCTCGACATCACGGTTACGAGCCGCGTGTATCAGCCTGTTGGCGGCAGAATTGTACTTAAACCGTTCAAGCCCCGTGATGGTTGGAGGTTGCTTGGTTATTCGCAGTACAATTCTACGGAACTCGATTCACACTGGTCTGATGAACTCGCAAGGCTCGGAATTACAACGTGGCCTGAAACGGATCTCGGTGAACCGTTGTATCTTGCAATGTGGACAACTGACATGAAGCTCGTTGCTGGCAATGATAACGTTAACTGTGACATTGTGCCTGGCTACAATATCGATTTTCCGCCTATGCGAGTTGAATCGGTTATCGAGAGCACCTCGCGTTTTGAACATGGGTACCTTTATCGCGACGAGTTCGAACGCACGGTTCTTGACGCGATTCCTGGTGTATATACAACCGAAGAATATGATGACCAGTTAATCGTTCTTATAAAGGGAACCAACGTTCCGAAAGTTTTGATTTTGCCTGTGCCTCTTCAAATTGTGAATGCCACACACGATTTTGCTGGTGAAATCAAAGCGCCCGAAAAGTTCCGTCGGTACTTAATTGACTGTTTGGCGGTTTCGCTGGCCATCATCTACGGCGTGAGTTCTCTTCCTGCAATGGAAAAGCAACAAGCCGTGTCGTACAATTTGCTGAAGAAGAACAAACCTCAGCCGTTGCATGAGGCGAACGTCTCTGAACGCGTACAGGACAAACTTCGCACTGACAGGAGGTTGTATGGACGTTTCGGTTTTTAACGGCATTCAAGCGTTCCATGATGGACGGCCTGCATCGGACTATCACAACATGATTCCGATGGGTCAGTCCATTATCGATCGTCTTGGTGAACGAGCCAAGGTTACATTCACTGACGAATACGTATTGGAGACATTCGTCGACAGTCTTAATAACATGTACATTGCTACGACGACTCGTTTGTGGCTTGTACGTTATACTGAAGTTGGTGATTCGTATGAGCTCAATACAACGAGTATGATGCAGTTCGCTACGACTCCTGAACATGTAACATTTTGTGAATCGTCTACGAAACCCTCGCAAGTGTACATGTGCGATGGAACGAACGTTTGGTATTGGAATACAACGAACATGCCGGATCCTGAACGTATTCCTGCCGGAGTGCGTTCGTATGCCGCATATGCATTTGTGCCGTGGCAACTTCCGCTTTTCGAAAGTCCCGATGCTTTGACTGAAGAGGGCCTCAGAGCCGTCAAACAGTTCTTCTATGATGTGAGCATGCCGAACACGGCAACTGCAACTCGCTATGGATATTATCCTGCGGTAAATCCGTTGTTCTACGATATGAATAAACTTATTCATGTCTCGAGTATTGCGTGGTTTGACAATCGCTTGGTTCTTGTTCAGTCGAGTAAGAATACTGTATGGCTAACGAACATAGATCCATCGCGTTGGACAACTCCGTCGTGGAGCGGTGATGGAAATGCACTTTATCCGCGATCTCCGTGGCAGTACACTATTGGTGCCAATGGCGAACCGACCTTGGTGAACGACCTCATATCAGCTTGGTATGCATCAACTGCGTCTTCGGCGAATCTTATTGATGCAGTAACATTCGCAGGCCAGTTGTACTTCTTAAATGATACATCCATCGAAGTGTGGAGCGCAACCGGTAACGTTGACAATCCGATTCAGCATAACAGCCAGAATACGATTTATTACGGTGGCCGTTCACCGGTTATTGTTAATGATACTCTGTACTTGATTTGCAAAGGTGCTTTGCATAACGACTTCATTGCTGCGATCGGCATGAATGGCCAAATCCAGCACGTAAGCAACGATGAAATTGAGCAACGTCTTGGAGCTCATCCGTTCTGGATTCGTCCGTTGACTATTCGAGATCAGTCGATGATCGTTGTTTACACAGATGAATCGTGCCGCAACGGATATGCCCTGACAAAGCAGGGTTTCTGGTGGCATTACGTTCGTCCGGATAAGAAGAAAGCCATTGACTGGACAATTATGAACCGTGATGGCCACTTCCTCGGCATTTCACGTTATGGCGTGATCCTTGAGGCTGTTGAGAATGCGCGTACATACGCAGATGGTGATCCAATTTTGCGGTCTGTGCGTGGAGCATTCATGCAGTTCACCGGCCGAAAGATTCTCCGTGAAGTCGAGGTCATCTGCGATACAGGTGTTTACTTCGATACGAATAATATTCGGTACAGAATGTACTTGCACGTATCGTTTGACCGCGGGCTCAACTTCGGTCCGTACTTGTACCGTAACTTCGGCGCTCCAGGCAAGAATGATTACACAATGCTTTGGCGTAATTGTGGATCTGGCAACTCAGTTCTACTGGAATTTGGTACAGCGGATAACGTTCGTTTCCAAATCTACGGAATTCGATTTGACTTGACTTAAAAATACTCAATTCTTCAAACAGAAAGTGGCCTCTCGGTCACTTTTTTATTTTCTGAATACCCTTATAAGGCCTTTTCGAAAACTGTCTCAAAACGCGTTTATTTGATTTTATTTATTAAATTTTAAATATCCACAAAAGATATATATTTCATTTTTTCTTAAGATAAATTTGGAAAAAATCGAATCAAACTTAAGATATATAATTAGAAACAAATGTTTGTTTCGTATCAATTGGTAAAATATGTCATTAACTGTGTATCAACTCCACGACGATGATGGTACAACTGGAATTCCGCCAAAGTATATGACGGAATTTGCAGCATGTGCCGACGTCGCCATACCCAAAACTACCATAGTCGCAGCTCACTCATACAAAAAGATTCCGACGTACTTGCATTTCGATATTGCAAACGGTAACAAAGTCGTTATGTACCCGAGGTCTTCTACTCTCGGCAAAGGTCTTATCATTCCGGTTTCGATCATCGACAGCGATTATCGTGGCATGGTTCATGTGCCTGTGTACAACTTCACAAGTGAACCTGTGGTAATAGAAGCCGGCGAAAGAGTCGTGCAAATCGAACTTCAGCCGGCAACAGACGTGAAGACAATCGAACGTATGTACGTGAAGCGCGAGGGAGGCTTTGGTAGCACAGATGACAAACGATGATTTTTACAAAAACATCCTTCGTGATCTTCTCCATTCGAAGTATGAGAGCGATAACGGTTGTGAACACGAACGTCTTGGTTTCGCAGCGATCTTTGATGGCTTACAGCCTCTCACGTGCGTAAACGAAGAATACGTTAAAGCAGAACTTGCATGGTATCAATCCATGAACTGCGACATCAATTCTAACCCGAGAATCGCCAAGAACAGTATCTGGCGTAGAATTGCATCAGATACAGGTCGTGTGAACTCAAACTACGGGTGGTGTCTGTATTCTCCGGAAAACAAATCGCAGTACAAACACGCTCTTGAGGCAATCACGAACGACCTCTTCACAAAGCATTGCGTAATGATTTATTCCAGACCATCGATCAACTCGGAATGGAATGACAACATCCATGCAAAGAGCGACATGATTTGTACAATCTACACGTCCGTAAACGTGCGTTACAAAGCGGGTGCATATTGTCTCGTGTACGACGTACACATGCGTTCGTGTGATGCGTGGTATGGTCTTCGCAATGATTTCATGTGGCATCACAAAGTTCTGATGGACATGAAGGCCGAGATCGAAAAGACACACCGTATTAAGATTGAGCGGTGCGACATCGTGTGGTTCGCCGATTCGCTCCATCTTTACGATTGGGAACTTGATACTGTTAAGAAGTTCTTGGAGGCTTAATGAACATTCTTGGATTTGATATTGAAACTTACAAAGAGCACTTCGTCTTTGTCGGCAAAATGTACAACTCAGACACGAAAGAGTGCACAAAGACAATTCGCGTCGGTGATGACGGTGCTGGAGTAACTCGTGAACGAATGGCAGTCATTGAATCGTATATCGATGAAGCTGACTACATTATCACGTTTAACGGTAAGCGATTCGACTTGCCGGTACTTGCAAAAATCAAGAGCGATTTAAAACGCTCTGAACGTGTTCCTCTGAAGTATGTATTCAGTGACGCACAAGCACTCATTTCGTACGATGCAAACAACAATCCGATCGTGAAACGTCATTGCGCGGTACGTGCGTGGAACGCAAAACACTTTGACCTTCTCAATAACTGTTTGCTTCGATATTCATTGAAGCAATGGGAAATGTACGAAGGTCTTCGTATTCGTGAACTTCCTTACGATCCGGAAGAGCATTTGACCGATGAAATGAAACGCGAGATTGACGATTATTGTGAATACGACGTTTCGTCTATGATGCACATCTTTTGGAAGTATGGTTGGGACAAAGGTGTTGCCGGAAAGACCACACTTCTTGCGTATCGTGAACTCCTCAAATGGTGGCCTAAGGATCTACCGTTCGCATTCGATCGTACCAGCCAGCAAATTGCCGCAGGTATTATTTATGAAACGACAATGCCTATTCCGCCGAAGACGAATCAACCACTGGCACTGTTCGACCTGAAGCAGTTCGATGTGCCGGTTGACGTGAAGTTGATAATTGGTTACATCGCGAAAGCTCCTTCGTTGGAATTCGAAACGACATATAAAGGCATTGTATATGGCAAGGGCGGTGCGCATTTCATTCGTCCTGGTCATTACAAAGGCATGTGGATTTTCGACTTCGCAAGTCTATATCCGTCGATCATTGCATTGTGGAATCTGCTCAAGACCGCACGTGCCAATATGATTTACAACGATAAACGCTTGTATCGTATCAACGAAGTCAAACATAAGAAGAAAACGAACCCTGAACTACAAATTGTGGACCACGGCTTGAAACTCTTCTTGAATGCTCCGTCTGGTGCCTTCCGCGTGAAGGCAGCATACAGTACAATGTTTGACCCTGCTGCAGGCGAAGCGATGTGTTATATCGGTCAACTTCTCATTTCAGAACTGGCATTTGCTTGTCCAGAATTTGAAAACCTTATCGAAATCAACACCGACTCCGTATTCGTGCGAGGTGAAGCAAACATCAATGCTTGTCGCATGATGATGCAGAAGATGCAAGAGAAGTACGGTTTGACTTTGGAAGAAGAATATCTGCCTGAAGTTTATATTCGCGACGTTAACAATTACATTATGTACGATGAAAACGGCGTGATCACTGGCGGTAAGGGAACTGCGTATTCCGACATTATCAATAAGAACTCTAACCGTGCAATGTACAATTGCTTGTTTAGGTCTTTGATTTCGGACCATGCAATCGTCGACTGGGAAAACTTCAAGTGGGACGACTTCATTGTTAAATACCACAAATCGGCCGCGAGCAAATATGCGATGATCGATGGCCAGCCCATGGAGCATAAAAACTACTACTTCATGTGGACCACTCGTGATTGTCCTGATGCAGTGCCTATCGGCTTTAGCCGGGAACTCATTGACCGCAAGTCTGGCGCAATCAAAGCAAGGTTTGGTGTCTGGTCTCAAGATATGACTGAACTCGAAAAGTACTTTAAGTACATCGACTTTGGCCAATACCGTCGTGACCTCGACGTTGAACTTACCTTATGGCATCGTGAAGATCTTGTGGAAACTCATTTGTCCAAGATCCAACGTAAAGGCATCAAATCTCTCGGAGACTTAATTCGTAAGGACTTCATTTAATGGTACTTGACAAACTTCTTTCTATACTGGCAACTATGCCAGTTAAATCGCAAAAACTTGTGATGCAAAAGATAGACTTCGACAATAAAACACCTGGTGAAGTTTATCGCGATATTGTCGAGACCATGCGTTCTGTAGCAAAATCTGCTACACAACGTGAAGTTCTTGACGTATATGTATCACTGCCAGTCGCAGATGCAGATGTACT
>Ga0256407_10009721_pt1 | contig 13684 bp, 11 predicted proteins | sample RumenRJG_04DNA_FD_193489 | JGI IMG/M metagenome (GOLD analysis project Ga0256407, IMG submission 193489) | Bovine rumen microbial communities from Lethbridge, Alberta, Canada - RJG_04 | ecosystem: Host-associated > Mammals > Digestive system > Stomach > Rumen | place: Canada: Alberta... | reverse complement strand
CCGCGCCTACTTCCGCGTGAGCGACGCCTGCCGACAGGAACCCTGCATGATGATATATGAGAAGAAATAATTTTATGCACACGTGGTGTTCACGTGACGCTTTTTCAATATGTAGAACGCGCCAGTTGTCTGGGAAGATAGCTGGCTTTTAACGAGAAAATTAAAACAAAGATATATGGCAGTAGAAAGTGCAACACACGCCGACCTCCATTTGAGTGAGGAAGACATCAAGTCCCGCTATATCCAGCCAGCACTGGAAGACAAAGGATGGGACAAGTATCACATGCGGTTGGAATATCCCTACACCGCAGGCCAGATTGTTGTGCAAGGTTCGCTGAAGCACCGCAAGAAAGGTAAGCGGGTGGACTATCTGCTGTATACTGAAGACAACTATCCCATTGCCGTTGTAGAGGCAAAGGACAGGAAGCATGCGCCTGCCGACGGCATTCAGCAAGCCATTGACTATGCACGCGACTTGGACTTGCCCTTTGCATACTCTACTAACGGTGAGAAGTTTGTGGAGCACGACATGAATACAGGCGAGGAACGCACCTTCCCGATGGATGATTTCCCTACGCCATTAGCCCTTCGTGAACGGCATCGCCAATGGATGTACCAGAACATGAACCTCACCGACGAGGGCGCACACCTGCTCGACATTCCCTATTATAGCGATAGCGACAGTTTCCCGCCTCGCTACTATCAGCGTATTGCCATCAATAAGGTGATAGAGGCTGTTGCCTGCGGCAGAAACCGCATCTTATTAGTGATGGCAACGGGTACTGGCAAGACGTACACCGCTTTCCAGATTATTCACCGCCTGCACGCCTCGGGACGCATGAAGCGTATTCTCTATTTGGCCGACCGCAATATACTGATTGACCAGACCATGCGGCAGGACTTCAAGCCCTTCCGTAAGGTGATGTCAAAGGTGCAGGGCAAGAGTGCGGAAAGTGGTTTCGAGATATACATGAGCCTTTATGGCCAGTGGGTGAAGAACGACGGCGAACTACAGCCAGGAGAACGTCAGCCCTACGAAAACTACGCGAAGGATTTCTTCGACCTGATTGTGGTGGACGAGTGTCACCGTTCGAGTATCAACGAGGACAAGGAGTGGCACAAGATTCTGACCTATTTTGACAAAGCTACACAGATAGGTCTCACCGCTACGCCTAAGAGTGTGGAGGGAGCCGACAACTTTGAATACTTCGGGCTGCCCGTCTATACGTACTCCCTGAAACAAGGCATTGCCGACGGCTATTTGGCACCATACCGCGTGACGAAGTCGTTCCTCAATGTCGATATGGAAGGCTATGTGACGGAAGAGGGAGAGCAAGACCTCTTCGGGCAGGACATCGAAGAGAGTATTTTCACTCGTAACAGCTTTGGCCGCGAGATACACATCACAGAGCGTCAGAAGGTGGTGGCCTACCGCATCACGCAGATGATGAAGGTTGTAGGACGCATGACGAAAGCCATCGTGTTCTGTCCCGATCAGGAGGAAGCCGCCATCATGCGCGAACTGCTGATAACGATGAATCAGGATATGGTGCGCCGTTATCCTGACTACATCGTTCGCATCACCAGCGACGACAGAGTGGGCAAATCGCTGCTCGACAACTTCATCGACCCCTACGAGCCTTGTCCCGTGATTGCCACCACCAGCGAACTGCTGACAACGGGCGTCGACTGCAAGACCTGCGGCCTGATCGTGATTGACAAGGAGGTGAACAACCCCACCACCTTCAAGCAGATGATAGGCCGAGGCACCCGCATCTTCGAAAAGAAAGAGAAAATGAACTTCGAGATTCTTGACTTCCGAGGTGCTACGTTGCTTTTTGAGAAAGGCTTCGACGACGACGAGGCGCCAACAAAGGATTATGGCGAAGTAACAAAAGACATCAATGACGATGGTACCAAGCCAGATATTAATGACAAGCCTGATGTTGGTACCAAGCCAACAAAGGAACACCACAGGAAATACCACGTAGAGGGGCACGACATCCAGATTGTGCATGAGGTGGTGCAGTTCTTGGGTGAGGATGGCAAGACCCTCTTTACCGAGCGTCTCACTGACTTCACCCGTAAGGCTATCAAGAAGCATTATCCCACGCTGGATGCTTTCCGGGGAGCCTGGGCGCAAGCCGACAAGAAGCAGGCCATCCTCGACGAGCTGGCAGAAAACAATGTGTTGCTCGATGCTGTGCGTGAAGAAAACCCAGCCTTAGAGGATTGCGATTACTTCGACATCATCAGTCATGTGGCATTCGACCAAAAGCCGCTTACTCGCAAAGAGCGTATTGAGGGTGTCAAGAAGCGCAACTATCTGGCAAAGTATGAGGGACAAGCCCGCAAGGTCGTTGAGGGGCTGATGGAGAAATACGGCGAAGTGGGTGTGACGAATATTGAGAACCCGCAGATTCTGAGCCTGAATCCCTTTGCTCAGATAGCCAAGCGTCCTCGTATCATGAAGGGCATCTTCAAGAGTCCTGAGGAATACAATGAGGCGGTAAAAGATTTAGAAAATGAACTGTATAAAATTGGATAAACTAAAACCAAAAGAATATGAGAAAAGTATTATTTCTATTAGCGATGATGAACTTCTTTTTTTCTGCTATTGCTATCGCGCAAACAGTCTATTTTCAGCAGTTTAAAAAGGAAGCCAAACGGGGGGATGCGGAAGCACAATGCTATCTGGGATATTGTTACTCTCTCGGCAAAGGTGTGACCCAGGATTATTCGAAAGCTGTAAATTGGTTTAGAAAAGCTGCCGAGCAGGGGTATGCTAACGCACAATACTCTCTGGGAGAATGTTTCTATTTCGGCAATGGTGTGACCCAGGATTATTCGCAGGCAGTATACTGGTATAGAAAAGCTGCCGAGCAGGGGAATGCTGACGCACAATACCATATGGGAGATTGTTACTATCGCGGCTATGGTGTGACCAAGGATTATTCGCAAGCAGTATACTGGTATAGAAAAGCTGCCGAGCAGGGGGATGGAAGCGCACAATACTATCTGGGAGATTGTTACTATCGCGGCTATGGTGTGACCAAGGATTATTCGCAAGCAGTATACTGGTATAGAAAAGCTATCGCGCAAGGTTATGAAAGTGCAAAAAATTGGCTGAATCGCATAAAGGATGAAGCTAACGTTCTATTTGAACAAGCTAATTCTCTTTCTGATTCTAATCGTGAAAAAGCATTCGTTTTATATGAAAAAGCAGCAAAGATGGGACACGCACGTGCACAATGCAATTTGGGACTTTGTTACTATAGAGGCAATGGTGTGACCCAGGATTATTCGCAAGCTGTATACTGGTTTAGAAAAGCTGCCGAGCAGGGAGATGCCGAAGCACAATACAATTTGGGAGTTTGTTACGACAAAGGCAATGGCGTGACCCAGGATTATTCGCAAGCTGTATACTGGTATAGAAAAGCTGCCGAGCAGGGGGATGGAAGCGCACAATGCCAACTGGGAGTTTGTTATGAGAAAGGCAATGGTGTGACCCAGGATTATTCGCAAGCTGTAAATTGGTATAGAAAAGCTGCCGAGCAAGGATATGAAAGTGCAAAAAATTGGCTGAATCGCATAAAGGATGAAGCTAACGTTCTATTTGAACAAGCTAATTCTCTTTCTGATTCTAATCGTGAAAAAGCTTTCATTTTATATGAAAAAGCAGCAAAGATGGGACACGCACGTGCACAATGCAATTTGGGATTTTGTTACGCTCACGGCAGTGGTGTGACCCAGGATTATTCGCAAGCTGTAAACTGGTATAGAAAAGCAGCCGAGCAGGGGAATGCCGCTGCACAATACAATCTGGGAGTTTGTTATGAGAAAGGCAATGGTGTGACCAAGGATTATTCGCAAGCTGTAAACTGGTATAGAAAAGCATCCGAGCAGGGGAATGCCGCTGCACAATACCAACTGGGAGTTTGTTATGAGAAAGGCAATGGTGTGACCAAGGATTATTCGCAAGCTGTAAATTGGTTTAGAAAAGCAGCCGAGCAGGGGGATGGAAGCGCACAATGCCAACTGGGAGCTTGTTATGAGAAAGGCAATGGCGTGCCCCAGGATTATTCGCAAGCTGTATACTGGTATAGAAAAGCAGCCGAGCAAGGGTTTGCAAGCGCACAACTCAATCTGGGAATTTTTTACTTTAACGGCATTGGTGTAACCAAAAATAATTCGCAAGCTGTAAACTGGTATAGAAAAGCAGCTGAGAAGGGGGATGCACGCGCACAATACAATCTGGGAGTTTGTTACTATAAAGGTAATGGTGTGACCAAGAATTATTCGCAAGCAGTAAACTGGTACAGAAAAGCAGCCGAGCAGGGGGATGCAAGCGCACAATACAATCTGGGAGTTTGTTATGAGAAAGGCAATGGTGTGACCAAGGATTATTCGCAAGCTGTAAATTGGTATAGAAAAGCAGCCGAGCAGGGGAATGAAGATGCAAAGCATTGGCTAAATAGCATAAAGAATGAAAAAATTGAAGAAAGAGATCCTAACGTTCTATTTGAACAAGCTAATTCTCTTTCTGATTCTAATCGAAAAAAAGCTTTCGTTTTATATGAAAAAGAAGCAAAGATGGGACACGCACTTGCACAATTCAATCTGGGAGTTTGTTACTATGACGGCAATGGTGTGACCAAAGATTATTCGCAAGCTGTATACTGGTTTAGAAAAGCTGCCGAGCAGGGGAGGGCTGACGCTCAATACAATCTGGGAGTTTGTTATGCAAACGGCGAAGGTGTGACCAAAGATTATTCGCAAGCTGTATACTGGTATAGAAAAGCAGCTGAGAAGGGGGGTGCAAGAGCACAATACAATCTGGGACTTTGTTACTATAAAGGTAATGGTGTGACCAAAGATTATTCGCAAGCTGTATACTGGTATAGAAAAGCAGCTGAGAAGGGGAATGCAAGCGCACAATACAATCTGGGAGATTGTTACGAGAACGGCAAAGGTGTGACCAAGGATTATTCGCAAGCTGTATATTGGTATAAAAAAGCAGCTGAGCAGGGGGATGCCGACGCACAATGCAATCTGGGAGTTTGTTATGGAAACGGCACTGGTGTGACCCAGGATTTTTCGCAAGCTGTATACTGGAATAGAAAAGCAGCCGAGCAGGGGAATGCTCAAGCACAATACAATCTGGGACGTCTTTACGAAATTGGCATTGGTGTGACTAAGAATAAATCGCAAGCTTTATACTGGTACAGAAAAGCAGCTGCGCAAGATGAAAATATAAAGAAAAAGTTGAAAAGTATATTGTCGGAAAAATAGAAGAAGGAGATTCTGAGTCTGAACCCCTTTGCTCAGATAGCCAAGCGTCCTCGTATCATGAAGGGCATCTTCAAGAGTCCCGAAGAATACAACGATGCATTAAGAGAATTAGAAAATGAATTGTATAATTTAATTTGTATTATTATGAAAAAGTTTATTGTTATTTTTTTGTTATCTCTAACTATTGGTTCATTTGCACAAAACAGCAAAAAAGTCGTCGAATTTACATTTCCTGTTCTCACAAAAATTGTAGGAGATAACGACAAAAGAATTTTCCCGTCAAAGGGGGCATTGTTTGTTCTTGTATTCGATTTTTCTTCAGATAGTGCCATTCGTGTTACATTATCAGATAGATCAAAATCTGCATCAAAAATTATATGGAAATCTATAATGCCTATCAAGGAATTAACTTTAGATATTGGATTTGAATACATTAAGGATGGGAAAAAAAATATGTTCCTATATCTGGTAGATTCTGATGGTTATAGTTTTGAATTTGGTACTATAGATGCAAAAACGGATAATGCTATTCAATTATACTCTTTTGACATTGATGGTGACTATATGGAAGATATAAAAGATAAAATTATTATGATGCAAGGATATGAATCGCCACAAGTTGTTTCACAAAAGGCCGAAGCGGTTGAACAGTATATATATACATTAAGCAAAAATAACAAATAGTAATAAGGAAGAATAATGGCAGTTGGTAACTTAGTTAAACGACTACAGGACATCATGCGTAAGGATGCGGGCATCAATGGCGATGCCCAACGCATTGAGCAAATGGTATGGATGTTCTTTCTGAAAGTATATGATGCAGCAGAGGAAGACTGGGAACTGGATGCTTTCGACAAAGGCGAAGAGTTCAAAAGCATCATCCCAGAGGAACTTCGCTGGCGCAACTGGGCACCATCTAAGGATGAGGAAGGCAAAATGAAGAGTGACTTCCTGACAGGACAGGCGTTGCTGGACTTCATCAACGAAAAGCTGTTTCGCGTGCTGAAAGGCGAGGACAGTCTTGACGGCAGTATCAAAGGCATACAGGTGACCCGCGAAACGGCGCGTCATCAGGCGGTGGTGCATGATGTGTTCCAAGAGGTGAACCAGTATATGAAGAACGGCGTGCTGCTGCGTCAGATGATAGACGAGATAGATGCTGTTGACCTGCTTGACTCTGCAGAGAGCCATCAGTTTGGCGATATGTATGAGACGCTGCTGAAAGACCTTCAGGCGGCTGGCAATGCGGGGGAGTATTACACACCACGTCCCCTTACAGACTTCACCGTAGAACATCTTGAACCCAAATTAGGAGAATTGATGGGTGATTTAGCTGCAGGTACAGGCGGCTTTGATATTTCCACATTGAATTATTTGAAAAAGCAGAAGAAAACACCCAAAGACGAAGAGCTGTTCCAGCGCTCGGTGATGGGACAGGAGTGGAAGCCCTTTCCCTATCTGCTGGGTGTGACGAACATCATGCTGCACGGCATCAAGGACCCGCAGTTCTACCACATGGACTCTCTCGGCAAGAACATGAGCGAGTATCAGGAGGAAGGGAAACTGGATACCATTGCCATGAATCCCCCGTATGGAGGTGCTACCGATGCTGCTACGAAGATGAACTTCAAGGCAGAATACCGTAGTTCAGAGACTGCCGACCTGTTTATGGTGCTGATTATGCAGCGATTGAACAAGGGTGGACGTGCTGGAGTTGTGGTTCCTGATGGTTTCCTTTTTGGTACAGATGGTGCCAAGTTGGCTATCAAGAAACGTCTGCTGACAGAGTTCAACCTCCATACCATCATCCGTCTGCCTGGTAGTGTATTCTCACCTTATACAAGTATTGCCACCAATATTCTGTTCTTCAATAATGAACGTGCAGAAGGTGCGCCAGAAGGATTTAAGACGAAAGAAACGTGGTTCTACCGCATGGATATGCCAGAGGGTTACAAGCATTTCTCTAAGACACGCCCCATTCTGAATCAGCACTTCGATGTGGTGAATGAATGGTGGAAGAATCGCCAAGAGCTTGAAGGAGGCGAGAAATCACGTTCTTTTACACCGCAGGAACTGATGGATATGGGCTGCAACTTCGACCAGTGTAAATTCCCCAAGGAAGAGGAAGAAGTGCTGCGTCCTGAAGAGCTGCTGAAGAAATACCATGAGGAGCGCACAGCCCTTGATGCCAAGATTGATGCGCAGCTCCGCGAGATTGAATCTATCTTAGGAATTTACTTGTAATAATTACATATTAAAACTTAAATACTTATGAGAAAAAGATATTTCTTTGTTCACCTTTGCTTTATATTTGCAATGGTAACATTTGCTCAAAATGACAATGTTATAAATTTTAATTTCCCAACTCTAAAGGTGGATTATATTGGTGAAGAGCCTCAAATATGCAATATTGCCCCAGACTCGGCTTTTGTTGTAGAATTCTCATTCTACACAGATTATTTCACGTATGTATTATTAGAAAAAGATTTGAATACAGGTAAAAAAAACGAAATGATTACTACAAAAAAATATTATTACCAAAAAAGTGAATTGATAAATTATAGCCAAAGTGATACTCTTTCCAATTTTATGCTCAGATCGGAACGTGATGCAATATCAATAAGAAGTTCTAAATTCCCCGAAGGATACAGGATAATGCCCATAGGTGGTATGGTAACAAGGAGTATTCTAGAGAGTGACTGTAAGGCATTCTTAGATAAAAATCCGCAAGCTGAAGGCAAATATGAAACACCAAGTAGTTTCGATTTGAAGTTAGAAATGCTAATCACAAGATTGACAGAAAAAAATATTAAAGTCACAAGATAATTTTATCTAAGTCTGACAAAAATGAACGCACAACAGTTAAAGAACTCTATTCTTCAAGAAGCCATCGAAGGTCGCCTTGTTCCGCAAGACCCCAACGATGAGCCTGCCTCAGTTTTGCTTGATAAAATACGAGCAGAGAAGAAGCGACTGGTGAAGGAAGGAAAACTCAAAAAGAAAGACCTCGAAGAGACACCAATTCCAGAAGATGAAAAACCCTTCGAGATACCTGAGAGTTGGGAGTGGTGCTCTCTTGGTAGTGTTATATCTTTATTATCAGGAAGAGATTTAACCCCACAAGATTACAATGACAGTAATGATGGAATTCCTTATATTACTGGAGCAAGTAACTTTGAAGGTGGTTCTTTGGTTATTAATCGTTGGACTCCCAAACCAGTTTCTATCTCAAAATATGGTGACTTGTTAATCACATGCAAAGGCACCATTGGTACAATGGCCTTCAATACTGTTGGTGATATACATATTGCGCGCCAAGTAATGGCTATCTCTCCTTATCTTATAAATAGATATTTCATTATGTATTTTCTAATGAGAATTGTATATGAGTTGGATAAAAAGGCCAAGAGTATTATCCCAGGTATATCAAGAGAAGACATCTTAACAGCATATTTCCCCCTCCCTCCTCTCGCAGAGCAGAAACGTATTGTAGCGAAGATAGAAGAGCTGCTGCCAAAGGTGGAGGAATACGGCAAGGCTCAAGAATCTCTTGACAAACTGAATGAAGAACTGCCAGAGCGATTAAAGAAGAGTATCCTGCAAGAAGCTATTGAAGGGCGCCTTGTGCCACAAGACCCCAACGATGAGCCAGCGTCAGTATTGCTTGATAAAATCCGAGCAGAGAAGAAACGACTGGTGAAGGAAGGTAAACTCAAAAAGAAAGACCTCGAAGAGATTCCAATCTCCGAGGATGAGATACCTTTTGAGATTCCTAAGAGTTGGGAGTGGGTGCGGATTGGCAGTTTGACTAATATTATGAATGGCTTTCCTTTTAAGAGTGTAAACTACACGAACGAAGGTATTCGAGTTATTAGAATTACAAACGTCCAAGATGGAAAGATTGTTGATGATGCCCCCAAATATTATCCTCTTTCCGAAATGGATAATATAAAAAAGTTTCTTTTAAAAGAAGGGGACTTGTTGATGTCACTCACAGGAAATGTTGGAAGAGTGGGTATTATTGGTAGTAACCTAATGCCCGCAGCCCTTAATCAGCGTGTTGCATGTCTAAGATTATACATACAAGATATACAATCTTATTTGTATCTGTATCTACTATCAGAACATTTTAAATCAAGATGTATTGCATCGGGAAAGGGTATGGCCCAATTAAATATAAGTACAGATTGGTTGGGCAGTTATATCATCCCCCTTCCCCCTCTTGCCGAGCAGAAACGCATAGTGGCGAAGATTGAACAATTAATGAATGAGATAGATAAATTGAAGTTATAATACAATAAAACGAGAAAAATAACGTATTAATAACAGATAAGAGACAGAATTTATAAGCGTCTGATCGTTTCGTAACACAAAGAATCTGGTAAATTCATAAAAGCATAATACAGAAACGGTGACGAGTAATGACGCCTATGCTGATACAGCGTAGGGCGGCAAGACTTGTTGCTTTTCTGTAGGGTGCTTTACCAGAGCCTTTTTTGTTGGGTCACAGGTAACTACCGCCACTACGTTTTCCTCTTTTCTAATACTTGACAAACACCAATGACTACAAGTGATCAAGAAAACATTGAACGCAAGTTGAACCATGTCCTCGACATGGGGAAAAAGATTATTGACCTTTATCCACACATCACCTGTACAGAGCGTGCAGCACTATTGTTGGCCATGACAGCTGCCACGAGACAGACTTTAGCTAATATGCGAACCATAGCAGCGTTGCTCAGAAAAAACTTACTCGACCCGTTCCGCGTAAATTATACGGACTATGCGCGAAGGATGGAAAACCTGCTGAAAATTTGGCGGGAGGAACTGAAAGGGGCACCCATCTTTCATAATCTCGACACTCAGAGCCTGCCTATTACCAATCCCAGCGACATCGCCCTGAAAGAGGATACCGACTACGACCTGACCATCCGCACGCCAGATGAAGACAACTTCGACTTCTTAGAAACGCGTGTGGGCCTGATGGAGAATGCTTCACTGATGTGTGAAGCCATCGACAAGGGGGTAGAGCAAATCAGCAAGACGCTACGGGAGATCATGGACGACTACCTGAAGCTGAAGGCTGACGACGAAAGACAAGACAAAAGACTGAAAGAACTGGAAAAGCAGTACGAGGAACTGATGTGGGAGGAGGAAAAGGAAAGGTTTGTCAATGAAGTGGAAGAATACACACAGGTGAGCGGCGACAAGACCAAGAAAACCTATCAACGATTTCTGAGCCACTTAGAAAGAATTGCCACAGACACACTGGAGAGGAAAAAATTGGGGGAACTCAATGAATGGTATCTTGGCAATCTGAGACCTGCCGCCTTTATCGTGAAGAATAGAGACAAACTGAACTTCGAGGATATTGCCCTGCATTTCCGCTTTGTTCGTTGTCGCCGACTGCTGATACATCATGTGGAGAGCTTCGACTTGTTGCAGCCTGCCGATGCTGACTATAAAAACCTCTTTGTGAATCAGGCTTCGCAGGAACTGGCTTTCCTTCTGGCTACCACGATAGGCACCTACGTTGACTTCCGACATAACTATCAGTATGCTGCCCTGCAAATGGCTATGCAGGATTTAGGACTTGTCTATAACGACGGCAGAAACGGCATCCAAATGAGAGACTACATCAACAAGGCATACCTGAAAAACGACAAACTCATCAAAGACCAGAAAACGCTGACGGACTGGACGGGCAAACTATTGGGGAGTATGTTTGGCACGATGGACGAACGTCACCTGCAAGGCAATTTCTCAATAGAGGACTTCAAGAAAATGAAGGACTACTACTGGCTGTGCCTGAGTATCATCAACAAGATAGTACAGCTGGACTTACAGGAATTGCGGTTTGCACCTTATCTCTATGAAGAACACGAAAAGACACCAAGCATCACCGACTACAAGAATAGCGAGGGGCAAAGCATCATGGAACGCCTCTCGATATTGAAATCCGCCATGAAAGGTGAAAGCCTATTCAGGTGACGGAAAAATTTAGGGTAAAATTTTAAAGAGACTTTCATCTTCGGGTGGAAGTCTCTTCTTTTTTCCGTTGTTCGCAGAAAGTTATGTTGAGCGACGGAAAAGCCGAAATGTGCATTGAATAATTTCCGACCTTTGCACTGTCGACGAACGGAAACGTGGTGTTGACAGCGCTCATTGAGACTTTGTCTCGAAAAGCGGCTTCGATCTTTGACTTGCTGATACAAAAGATATAAAGTTTGTTCCATACCATTTTAAAATGTTCTGTTATGTTGTCGAGTTTTTGCATTCGACAAAACCAGCCCTGCTGCGACAGCACGGCTGTTTTCTCTTTACACACGTACATTATTCATTTAATTCTATAAGCTTATGAAAGAAAATGGAATTCGACTGGCGACGGATGCTCAGCGCATGACGTCGCTGGAGATTGCCCGGGTGACCGCCAAGATGCATAAGGATGTGATGAGAGCCATCCGAAACATGGAGCCTGCCTGGGAAAAGGTTAACGGGCGCAATTTTGCGCTCGTTGCTTACACGGACTCCAAGGGCGAGCAACGCCCTTGTTACTCTCTCTCGAAAACGGAATGTCTCTACATCGCCACGAAGTTCAACGACGAGGCGCGAGCCAAGTTGGTGATTCGTTGGCAACAGTTGGAGCAGGAACGTATCGCACAGAAATGCGTCAGGAAGCTTTTGGTGACGGATGAGGATGTGACGAATGAGGCCCAGCGCATCATCGGACGCACGATAGTCTCGTTCAACAAGCATGCCGACGGATGTATCACCACCAGCGACATTGCCGAAACGATAGGCACTGACGTGAAGACCCTGAACGCGTTCCTTACGGATAAAAGGGTTCAGAGATGGCAGCGGGGCCAGTACCGGCTGACTCCTGAATATGAAGGTCACGGACTGGCACAGGACAGACTCTTCATCTACTACTCGAAGGACGGGAAACAAAAAGAGCGCACCTATCTCGTCTGGACTCCCAAGGGTGCCGAAATGATCAGGAAACTCATTGAACATTGAACATTAAAGATTAAACATTAAACATTTTATAACGACTACGAATTGAACGAATTATACGAATTGGCTGGCGCCAGAAAGAAATCGCTTGCGATTTCGTTTCGTGTAATTCGAATAAATAAAATTCTTCGCGCAGCCAAATTCGTGAAATTCGTATAATTCGTGGTAGAAAAAAAATCACAATTAATAAAAGAAAGGAAATAACTATGGAAAAGAAAGCAATCAAGGTGGTCAGCCAGGGCGTGCTGACCGAAAGAGAATGGACGAACGCCCAGGGCGAGAAGGTGATGCTCGCCTCGAAACAAATGCAGTTCAACGACGGCATCGACTCGTTCTTTGCCGAGGCTACCGACGACCTGGCTCGTAAGCTGGAGAAGGAGCCCATCGCCGACGGCCGGGTGGTGAACCTGCAACTCTCGCTGATAGCCCGCTCGAAGACCGACACGCAGACGGGCGAGGTGAAGACGTGGACGAACATCAGAATCCAGAAAATCGTAGCGCTATGATGAAGGGTGATGGTGACAAGAAGGCCGCAGAGCCGCGCCGTGTGCGCGGCACGGCCACGTTCCACAACGACATGTCGGTGGAGTTCGTGCCACAGGGCAAGGGCGAGCCGGTGCAGCGGAACGTGAAGAAGGTGGGCGAGGCCCGCTTCTACGAGACCGACGGCGAGAAGTCAAGCTCGTATGTGGCGCACCTGAAGGTGTCGCGCGACAGCTCCGACCCCGTGGGCGACATGGAGGAGCAGCTGGAGAAGCTGACGGCCAACCTGCGCAAATACCCGCTGGCTCCGACGAGCCGCCGCCACCGCTGTCTGCTCGACCGCGAGGGGCTGAAGGTATGGCACATGAAGAGCGAGAGACAGGTGCGCGTCGAGATGAACCTCTCAACGGAGAGTGCCGACCTGACGAGCGTCCTGCTGAACTTAACATCGGAGGTGAACAAATGTTTTGTTATCAACAAAGCTTCTTTACGCCCACAAAGGAAGTAACCCGCGAACAGTTCTGGGCGCTGGTGGGGGCGCCCTTCACGAAGGAGCTGATTGACGGCGTGCGGGCCGCCAAGGCTCGCGGCGACGATGCGGAGGCCGCACGGCTGAAGAAGCGCCTGCCGGCCTTCATCTTCCAGGCCACGTTCGACGTGACCGTGAGCAAGAAGGGCCGTGAGGGACGCTGGCGGAAGCAGGCGGCGACAAGGCTCAACGGGCTGTGCGTGCTGGATATTGATCATATAGGGGCCCACCCCCTTCCCCTCCCCAAGGGAGGGGTGATTGAAATGCCCACTCCGCAAGACTACTATGACGTATGGCGCGAGACTCATCCCGAGCTTTTCGGTAACCAAACTCGCCTCCCGAAGGGAGGGGTGATTGAAATGCCCA
>Ga0256407_10009719_pt1 | contig 13689 bp, 10 predicted proteins | sample RumenRJG_04DNA_FD_193489 | JGI IMG/M metagenome (GOLD analysis project Ga0256407, IMG submission 193489) | Bovine rumen microbial communities from Lethbridge, Alberta, Canada - RJG_04 | ecosystem: Host-associated > Mammals > Digestive system > Stomach > Rumen | place: Canada: Alberta... | reverse complement strand
TATGCGGTTTTGCAGTGATAAGTGGGGGCTGAAAGAAATGTTGCTTGCAGGCGAAACAAATGTGTTATTGCTGCTGTTGGTTTGCACTTTGTTTCCTCTGCTTCTCCTCTAAATACTGCGTGGGAGTCAGTCCGAAAGTGTTTTTGAAGGCACGGGTGAAGTTTGAGGTCTCGTTGTAGGCACACAGAGTGGCCACTTCGTTGATGTTTTTGTAGGGATGGTTCTCTAAATAGTGAAGCGCTCGCTTCATTCTTATCGACTGAATGAAGTTCTTGGGCGTTTCGTCGAGCAGCGTGGCGAGTCGCGTGCGCAGCTGGAAGGGACTCATGTTCATGCGCGAACTCACTGTTGTGGCATCGATGTTGCCAGCTGCCATCTGTTCATTGATAATGTCTATCAGTTTCTCAATGAACTGCTTGTCGTCGCTGTGCAGGTTGGAAGTGTCCGAAACGGTTGACGCCCGTTCGGAAATCTGCGAATACTGCTGCTGTAATTGTTGATACTGAAGGCGCAGTTCGTCGATGTTTTTGTTTAGCGAAGAGTTCACTTTGCTTTGCTTTATGTTGCTTCTTCGCATCACTGTCCACACGCCTATGGCTATAATCGTCAGCAACAGCGTGGTTGCTATGCCGACGATGATGGCGCGCTGCTTTGCGCGGCGTTGTTCCTCGTTCTCTTGCGACAGCTTGATGTTGCCCACCTGAGCGTTGTAACGTCCCAGGCTCTCTGCAGTCTGCTGGTCGAAGATGGAGTCTTTCAGGGCCTTGTGGCGCTCAAGCGCCTCCATCGCCACCTGCGGACGTGTGTCCTTTGTGGCCTTGTAGAGTCCGAGCTGAGCCTTGCTCTCGCCGTTTGGTTCGTGCTGTATGTTGAAGATTGCTACCGCTTTCTGGAAGTATTCAGCCGCAGCTTGGTTGTTGTGCTCGTTGAGCAGCACCTCGCCCCAGTTGATATAGGCTATGCCGAGTGAGTGGTTGTTGTGGGTTTTCTCCAGTATCGGAATGGCTTTTGCCAGCAACCGCTTTGCTTCACCGAAATGGTGCATCCATATCAGAGCCGTTGACATCTGTGTGAGTCGTATTGCAGCCTTGTCGGTATGGCCCAATTTGGTCTCTATGTCGTATGCTTCTTTGGCGTATGCCAGCGATTTGGTCTGGTTGCCAAGCGCGTTGTAGACCTCGGAAGCCATACCCTTGAGCAGTGCTATCTTTGACTTGTTGTCGGTTTTCGATGCCTCTTTCATTGCCTGAAGGATGAATTTCTCGGCCTCGCGGTACTGATGCGTGCTCATGTAAATAGCACCCAGGGTGTTAAGACTTGAGCTTATCTTCTCCGGGTCGCCCGACATCACGTCCAGCTTGTAGCAGTGCATGGCGTGCTCGGCAGCTTTCTGGAACTCTGATAGTCGTATGTGGGTGATAGCCAGTAGGTTCAGGCAGTTGGCTAAACCCTCGTTGTCGCTTGCTTTTTGGAAAAGCGGCAGTGATTTGCTGGCGTAGAAGGCTGCCTGTTGGTATTCCTGATAGGCATAATAGTATTCGGCAACCCAGTACCACAGCTGTTCGCGCAGGCTGTCGGCAGGTGTGTCGTAGCTGAATGTCAATGGTTCGTCGGTGATGTTTTCGTGTTGCAGCAGTTTGAAAACTGCGTTGGCTGTGTTCACGGTCTTCCTGTCGAAACGGTTGCCGTATGTTTGTTGCTCGGCCTTGTTGAACTGCTCGATAAGTTTATCTATAGGTTTGGCCGTTGCAGACAGTGCCTGTTGGCATATCAGCAATAGCAAAAGGGTGATTGCTTGTTTCTTTAGCAGTGGCAGAGTAAGCATTCTTGGTTGGTGATTTTGCGTAGCAAAGATAATAAAAAACATGTTACTTCCAAAGAACAAGCCCTTTTTTTACCTTATATATAATCAAAGCATTAACCAATATGACTCTTGTAGGAAAGTAATATGACTCATATTGGTAGCCCCCCTCAATCCCCCCGAAGGGGGGAAGGCTTATATTGCTAATATGTCTTATGGGAAATATAAGGACTTATAGCCCTTATGGAGAGCCTTTAGGCTCCCCTCCCTTGGGGAGGGGCGGGGGTGGGTCGGTAATATGGCCCATATTGGTTGGTAATATGGCCCATATTGGTCAGTAATATGGCCCATATTGGTAGCCCCCCTCAATCCCCCCAATGGGGGAAGAGTGGCTGAAAGTGGGATGTTTGTCTATCCTCCCTCCCTTGTGGAGCATCGGGGGGGACGATTACCGTTGGCTTAATCAACATATATCAGCTCGCGCATCACGCTATCGCTCAGGAAAAGTCCCTTCCGGGTGAGCCTTACATGGCCGTCGGCCACCTCTACCAAGCCCTCAGCGGCCAAAGTAGCTGATGTTTCGGTGAAAAAGGTGCGAAGACTCGGTGTGATATTGCTAATCTTTATTCCTTCGCAGGTTCTGAGGGCAGTAGTAATCATATCGTTATAGGCAGTTGTCGGCGATATGACTTCGCTCTCGGAAGGCAACTCTGAACACTTGATTTTGTCGATATAGAGTTGCAGGTCGGCAACATTCCAGCTGCGAGTGCTTACGTCGTAGCTGTGAGCAGCCGCGCCAATACCAATGTATGGTATCGCCTGCCAGTAGCTGCTGTTGTGGAGCGAGCGGTGTTTGCGAACTCCCATCGCAAAGTTGCTTATCTCATAATGCTCGTAGCCCGCAGCCGTGAGGCGGTCGATAAGCAGTTCGTACATTGATAGCGACAGCTCGTCGGATATTGGCTGCAAGACTGCCGTGCCGTCAGCCGTGGTGTTGCGGCTCGTTGGCCGTTTGCCGGCGCACATTGCGGAAGACCTTCGGTTGTAGACAAGGTCATAGAGTGGGGTGCCCTCCTCGTAGGTGAGGCTGTAGGCCGATATGTGCTCGGGCTTCATGGCGAGTGCTTTGTCGATGTCGTTGGCCCACTGGCTGAGTGTCTGTCCCGGGAAACCAAACATCAGGTCAATGCTTATGTTGGTTATTCCAGCCTTGCGCAGCCGCTTCATGGCAGCCTCTGCCCCCTCGGCAGTGTGTCGCCGCCGCAGAAAGCGCAGCCTCTCGTTGTCGAATGTCTGTATGCCCATGCTTATCCTGTTGACGGGCAGCTGCCTGAGCATAAGGCAGAACTCGTAGCTGATGTCGTCGGGATTGCACTCCATTGTTATCTCACAGTCCCTCATGCCGGCCCATGGGTCGTTGGCTGCTGATGAGCCGGGGAAGTACACCTTATTTATATATATGAAAAGGCGGTTCAGGTTGTCGGCAGAGAGCACACTTGGCGTGCCGCCGCCGAGATAGATTGAACGAATAGGCTCTGCCGAAGGGCGCATGAGCATCTCGCTGCACATAGCTTCAGTGTAGCTGTCCTGCAATTTTGAGAGAGTGGAAGAATAGAAAGCGCAGTAGATGCACCTGCTCTTGCAGAAGGGTATATGTAGGTATAATCCAGCCATTAGCCCTGCGAAATTACTAAGAAGATGCAAAAGATTGTCACAAAAAAGGAGTTTTTTTTGGCAGTTATGCGAAAAACACTTAACTTAGACGGCAGTTTTTTGCAAGTCACGGCGGTGGCGACAGACAACAGTAACAAAGAAACTAAATTTATTAACACCTAAACCTATATTGATATGAAAGTGTATCAAACTAACGAAATCAAGAACATTGCTCTGCTTGGCAGTGCGGGAAGCGGCAAGACAACACTTGCCGAGAGTATGCTTTACGAAGCTGGTATCATCAAGCGCCGCGGAACGGTTGAGGCAAAGAACACCGTCAGCGACTATTTCCCCGTTGAGCAAGAGTATGGTTACTCAGTGTTCTCAACGGTGTTCCATGTGGAGTGGAACGGCAAGAAGCTCAACGTGATTGACTGTCCGGGAAGCGACGACTTCGTTGGCGGAGCAATCACCGCACTCAACGTTACCGACCAGGCCGTGATACTTATCAACGGACAGTATGGTCCTGAGGTTGGCACGCAAAATGCGTTCCGTTATACCGAGAAGCTTCAGAAGCCAGTGATATTCCTCGTTAACCAGCTTGACCGCGACAACTGCGACTTCGACGTCTTAATGAGCAATATGCGCGAGATATACGGCAGCAAGTGCGTGCAGATACAGTACCCGATAGAGACCGGCAACGGCTTCAACTCGCTTATCGACGTGCTTCTGATGAAGAAATATTCGTGGAAGCCCGAAGGCGGCGCGCCCATCATCGAGGACATCCCGGCTGAGGAGATGGACAAGGCAAAGGAACTTCATGCCGCGCTTGTTGAGGCAGCAGCCGAGAACGACGAAACTCTGATGGAAAAGTTCTTCGAGGAAGAGAGCCTCACCGAGGACGAAATGCGCGAAGGTATACGCAAGGGACTCGTCTCGCGGAGCATCTTCCCCGTGTTCTGTGTGTGCGCAGGACGCGACATGGGCGTGCGAAGACTGATGGAATTCCTGGGCAATGTGGTGCCTTTCGTCAGCGAAATGCCGAAGATTCACAATACCCGTGGCGAGGAGGTTGCTCCCGACAGCAATGGTCCCGAGTCGGTTTACTTCTTCAAGACGGGCATGGAGCCACATATCGGAGAGGTTAGCTACTTCAAGGTTATGAGCGGAAGCATCCGCCCGGGCGACGACCTGTCGAACGCCGACCGCGGTTCTAAGGAGCGCATCGGTACTATCTATGCTTGTGCAGGAGCCAACCGTGTGCCTGTTGACCAGCTCAATGCCGGCGACATTGGCTGTACCGTGAAGCTGAAAGACGTGAAGACGGGCAACACTCTGAACGCTAAGGAAGTGGAGCAGCGCTTCGACTTCATCAAGTATCCTAACTCGAAGTATTCGCGTGCCATACGTTCAGTGAACGAGGGAGAGATGGAGAAGCTCATGGCTTCGCTCATGAAGATGCGCCAGGAAGACCCGACATGGGTTGTGGAGCAGTCGAAGGAGCTTCATCAGACTATCGTACACGGACAGGGCGAGTTCCATCTGCGCACACTGAAATGGCGTCTTGAGAACAACGAAAAGATACAGGTGAAGTATGAGGAGCCTCGCATACCATACCGCGAAACCATCACCAAGATGGCGCGTGCCGACTATCGTCACAAGAAACAGTCGGGTGGAGCAGGCCAGTTTGGTGAGGTTCACCTCATTGTGGAGCCGTATGCCGAGGGTATGCCAGAGCCTACGGTCTATAAGTTCGGCGGTCAGGAGTTCAAGATGAACGTCAAGGGTCGCGAGGAAATCGACCTGGAATGGGGCGGCAAGCTCGTCTTCATCAACTCGGTAGTGGGTGGAGCCATCGATGCCCGCTTCATGCCTGCAATCCTGAAAGGTATAATGGAGCGCATGGAGCAGGGTCCGCTGACCGGAAGCTATGCCCGCGACGTTCGCGTCATCGTCTACGACGGAAAGATGCACCCGGTAGACAGCAACGAGCTTTCGTTCATGCTCGCAGCCCGCAATGCCTTCTCAATGGCGTTCAAGGAGGCCGGCCCGAAGATTCTGGAGCCTATCTACGACCTCGAGGTTTATGTTCCGAGCGACTATATGGGCGACGTGATGAGCGACCTGCAAGGCCGTCGTGCCATGATTATGGGTATGGACAGCGAAGCTGGCTACCAGAAGCTCAGCGCAAAGATACCTCTCAAGGAGCTGAGCAACTACTCGATAGCCCTGAGTTCGCTCACGGGAGGCCGCGCTTCGTTCTCAACCAAATTCGCAAGCTATGAGCTCGTGCCCAGCGACGTTCAGCAGCAGCTCATCAAGGAGCACGAGGCTGAGCTGGCAGCAGAAGACTAAAATAGAAAAAGACATACCATTGAATTGCATTAACAAGAGCGGGTTGGCACGATTACTGCCGGCCCGCTCGCTTCTTGTAACGGTTTGTCGTGTACTTATCCCATTAACTTTAACATTCCGCGACTCCTGTTACTCGAATTTTACTCAGTAACTCCTGCTTGATTCCCTCTCCTTAGTGTCGCGATAGACACCGTTCACCTTGTTGCGCCCAAAGTTGTAGGCTATGCGCAGGCTGAAAGAGCGGGAGTGGATGTTGTTGCGTGAGTAGACGCTGTAGCTGTCATACAAGGCCGTAGACTTGGTGATGTTCCATCCGAAGGGGTCGTTCACCGAGGCCGTCAGGGTGAGTCGGTTGCCCAGAAGCGTGTAGCGTAGGTCGCAGCCTATGAGCGACATGCTTTCATAGCTTGTCATCCGCTCGTGGTAGGGAAAGTAGTGGCTGAAGCGCAGACTGAGAATGAGAGTCTTGCGACGGTTGAGCATCCACGAGTTGTTCAGCTCCAGCTTGCCGCTCCAACTGCTGTCGTCATGTTCCCGGAAGTCGGCTATTGACGACTTGGCATAGTTCCAGAACACCTCGCCAGCCACATTGATGCTCCAACAGCCAAAGAGCGAGCGGTTGTAGGAGGCATAGAGCCCTGCCTTATTGTTGTCGATGCAGTTCTCGGGTATGGTGTGTTGCGACCCGTCGCTGCCGAAGCGCGTTATGTAGCCTATGGAGTTGTGGCTGTAGGAGTTGTAAAGCACTGCGTAGATGCCCTTGTGACTATAGCTGATCTCGGCATTATGCGCCACACTCGGGCGCAAGTCGGGGTTGCCCGACACATAGTCGTTCGTAGTGGTGTAGTAACGGAACGGGTTAAGGTCGGCAAAGTTGGGACGGGTGATGCCCATAGAGTACGACAGAGATAGGCGTCCGGCTTTCTGGCTGTTCCAACTGATGTTGAGTGACGGGAACAAGTAGCCGTAGCTGTTGCTGTGGCTCGTTGCCGGAAGCTCGTCTGTCCGCGTCGTCTCAGCATCCGCAGCCTGGTGCCCCTTAACTTTGGTGTGCTCATAGCGCAATCCTATCTTCATGAACAGAGAGTTGCTGAAGCTCTTTTCAGCACTGATATATGCAGCAGCTGTGTTTTCGTCGTAGTCGAAGGCGTTGCTTTGAGTGGGATCGACGACCCACTGGCCGTCAACGAGGCGGTCAATCCTCAGTGAGGTGTTGTTGCCGATAGCCGTGAAAGCCGCGCCAGCCTCCATTTTTATTGTCTTGAACGGCAGCGAGGCATCAAGCTTGGCCGAGTGGATGTGGTATCTGTTGCGTCCGTCGTTGGTAAGCCTTGTCTCTTCGCCCGCTCCGGCAGTCGTTACGTCGGAAAAGGTTTTCGCCGACTTGTTGAAGAAGTTGTAGGTGAGGCTGAGCATCTTGCCTTTTGGGTCGAGCTGCCAGTCGGCAAAGGCCGTCAGAGTGAGTGCGTTGTTAGGTTTTGCTGGCGAATAGTTGTGCGAGTGGAACACAGCATTGCGCTCTGTGGTTACATCCTCTAGTCGGCTTGTGAACCTTGAAGAGCTGAAGTTGACGATAGTTCCGGCACACAGGCTACTGGTGAACTTGTACTTAAAGAGAGCGTTGGCACCCAGCTGTCTGTTTGTGAAGTGGTTGCTTCGGGTGGATGACTTCATACGGTCGGCAAACGTATAGCTGCGGTCGAGGTCATTGATGCCTTTGATGTCCGACCAGCTGGCATCAGCCGACAGTTCCACGCGCCGCGTGGTGTGCGAAACGTTTCCGCCAAGCATATAGTTGAATCTTTCTTTTGCGCTGCCCATGCCCCAGAGGCTGCCTCGCGAGCCCAGTGTCTCGTTGCGAGTGGTGATACTGATGTATGCCACGTTTGTTCCGGCAGCGTATTTTGCCGGTGGAGTGGTGAGCAGCTCAATCTTCTCGATGCCCGATGCCTGCAGGTTCTTCAGTTGTTGGGCTATCGCGTTGTCCGGGATGTCAAGGAGCCGTCCGTCAACGATGTAGCGGACAGATGACTTTCCAGCTACGTTCACCAGGTCGCCCGTAACCGATACACGTGGCATACGGTCGAGTACTTCCATTCCGTTTAGTCCCTTGGCGAAAGGGTCGTTGCGGGTGAGATAGACTATGCGGTCGGGCGACTGCTTCAGCACGGTTCGTTCGCCCACAACCACCACTTCGTTAAGGTTTAGTTCCTTGTCCCAGTTAGCCTGAGTGTCGCCTGTCTGCTGTGCAAATAGGCACACGGGTAGCATGGCCATCCCGAGAATGGCCTTGATAGTTCTTTCCATGATGTAGGTTTTGGTTAGTTATTTGAATGCTTTTTCCTTTCCTTGGATAAAGAAGAAGCCGCCTCCAGACCTGTCGAGCTGTAATCCGATGTAGATAGTCTCCCCATTGTTGACTATATGCATGGCTGTGTACTGCCCGTCGCTGCCCTTATGCTCGGAATAGACAGTGGCCCGTGGCTTGTCTTTTGCTATCTCTCTGGCTATGGCCTTTATTATCCCGGGATTGTTCTTTACCGTCAGACCGCGGTAATAGTTGCCATTGTTCTTGTAAATGGATATGGTAACACTCACGTTGCTGTTGTATCGTCCGTCGAAAAGCTTTTCCACGTTAAGTCTGGCAGGCTTTGCGCTGAGCAAAACCGCATTGGCGATACACATTATAATAATTATCAGGCGTTTCATCTCTGTATTGTTTTAATGAATTTCTCTACTTTTGCTTCTTCGTCAGCCCTTTGCGAGGCAACAGTCTTTATGAACTGAGCCATCCTTTGGACATCAGCTTCGGCAATCTGACGAGCCTTTTCGGTACTGACCTGCCTGCCTGCGGAGTAGGCAATGCACTCGGTGTTGTCTTTGTTGAGGTTTTTCTTCATAACTGCCACACCTCCTACGAGCAGCACGGCGATGCTGGCGGCAGCTGCAAGGCGCCGTATCTTAGTCTTGTGGCGTTGTGGCTGATTGGTGCTGACGGGAAATATCACAGCCTTCGATATTCCCATGATTGTTTTTACGTCGTTGATGATTGGCGACTCGAAGTCCGTCATGCGCAGCACGTATTCCAGCTCGGCTTCTTCGAGCATCGACAGCTGGCAGTCTATATATTCTCGGCAGAGCCTTTCGGTCTCCTGGGCGGTTAGATGGTTGGTAGATTGTTTCATTGGTTCATCCTTTTATAGTTTTCAAGTATTCTCTTTCGTGCGCGGCTCATGTTCATCCGCACGGCTTCAATGCTCATCGAGAGTTGGCTGGCAATGTCCTTGTACTCCATTCCGTCGTGGGTCACGAGGTTGAAGATGCTCTGTTGAAGTTGGGTAAGTCCTTCTTTCAGATGCTCTGCAAGGTCGAACTCTGTTTCTTCTGAGCTCGGAATACGCGAACGGCGTATCGCGTCGATTGGCATTTCTTTCGTCTTGCGCAGTCGGTCGATGCAAACGTTGCGCAGCACGGCGATAAGTTTGTTCCTTGCCTCGTCTTTTGACTCAACAGTGGTCTTGTTTCTGAGTTTCAACCATGTGTCTTGAAGCGCATCTTTAGCATCCTCATCGTTTCTGAGATAGCTCAGGGCAATGTGGTGTAGCTTGTCGTGCAAGTCCAAAAACGCTGTCGTTAGTAAATCTTGTTCCATGACTTTACTAATGATACGAATGAAAGTGTGAAACGTAACAGCCGAAATGTTGAATAATTGAGTCGCTGCAAAGTTAGAATGAATATTCAGACACGCAAAAAAGCGAGTCTTTTTTCATTGCATTGCACTCGTTTTTGCGTAACTCTGGCTTCGCCGAAGTTACTGTCACTCGGCAATGAACGCAAAAAAGCAAGCTCTTTTGCATTGCATTGCCCTCGTTTTTGCGTAACTCTGGCTTCGCCGAAGTTACTCCGTCTCGGCATAAAAAATAAATACATTTATTTTGTTCTGCACTCGACTTTTGCGTAACTTTGCAGCGTGAATATTGAATTTTCAGTTATAAATCAATTCAATACATGACTACATTAACAATTGCAATCATCGTCGTGTTTATCCTGGGCTATGCCTGTATAGCTCTCGAAAGCGTGACGAAAGTGAACAAGGCAGCCATAGCCTTGCTGATGTTTGTAGGTTGCTGGACTCTCTTTATGATTGATCCTGGCCAGTACATTTCCACTGCCATAGGCGACCAGACCGCTCTTGCCGTGAGCGAAGTGATTGAGAAGCATCTGGGAAGCACGTCAACGACGCTGTTCTTCCTGATGGGAGCCATGACAATCGTAGAGCTTGTCGACCAGAATGGCGGTTTCAACTTTGTCCGCGACACCTTGCAGACAAAAAGCAAGAAGGCTTTGCTGTGGCGAATAGCCTTTATGACATTCATCCTTTCTGCCATCCTTGACAACCTCACCACCTCTATCGTGATGATCATGATACTTCGCAAGCTGGTGAGCGACAAGAACGACCGTCTTATCTATGCTGCTCTTGTGGTTATTGCAGCCAATTCGGGTGGTGCCTTCTCGCCCATTGGCGACGTCACCACTATCATGCTCTGGAACAAAGGCTTGGTAACGGCAGCGGGAGTGATAATGGAAATCTTCATTCCTTCGCTCATTTCTATGGTCGTTCCGGCATGGATATTGTCGATGCAGCTCAAAGGTGAGCTCACCTTCACGGCCAAACAAGCCCAGACTGTGCAGGCAAGCTTGCTTACAGAACGCCAGCGCAAGGTGATATTCTTCCTCGGAGTGGGAGGCCTTATCTTCGTGCCTATCTTCAAGTCGATAACCCACTTGCCTCCGTTTGTGGGCATCTTGCTGGTGCTGGGAGTGCTCTGGACCGTAACGGAAGTGTTCTACGGCAACCTGAAAGAGCATGAAGAGAAAGGTGCCATGCAGAAGCGTGTCACCAATATGCTCTCTCGCATCGATATGTCAACAATCCTTTTCTTCCTCGGAATACTCATGGCAGTGGCTTGTCTTGAGACCATCGGCGTGCTGACTGCCCTTGGCAAGGGACTTGATGTGGCTTTCGAGGGCAACCATTACTTGGTGACAGGTATCATCGGAGTGCTGTCGAGCATTGTCGACAATGTGCCTCTGGTAGCAGGTTGCATGGGTATGTATCCCGTCGCAGCTACCGGCGATATGGCTGTCGATGGCATTTTCTGGCAGCTGCTGGCCTACTGTGCCGGTGTCGGAGGCTCAATGCTCATCATCGGTTCTGCCGCCGGAGTGGTTGTGATGGGTCTTGAGAAGATCACCTTCGGCTGGTATATGAAGAAGATAACATGGGTAGCTTTCGTTGGTTACATTCTCGGTATCATCAGCTACTGGATAATCCGCACGTATCTTTTCTAAGAACAATCTCCAATATAGAGCAAAGGGGAAGGCCGTTTTTGTGGTCTTCCCCTTTGTTGTTGTGTGTCGGAGGCAGATAGCAAGCCTACTTCAGCAGGCTGAATTTGCCGATGATGGGCAGCTCCTTGGCCTTGCCGGTTGCTGCGTTGACAATTCCCATGATGCCCAATACCATAAACACCAAGTATGTAAGCCCCAGGATAGTGGTAATGAGCAGCAGTCCCGTACTGATGGAAACTATAATCGACTTGATGATTTCCAGCATAATCCAGTAAGCAACCGACGCGATGAAGAGCACCAAGCCTTGGTTGGCATGGAAGCGGGCAAACTTCGATTCCTTAGCCGCAAGGATTGGGATGACCACCAGTATGCCGAAATAGGCAAGAATGGCCATAATTTTATTTTGGTTGATGTCGTTCGGGTCGAACTCTGAGGTTGTGTCAGCTGTGTTTGTGGCTGCATTGAACTTCTGCTCGAAGCTCTGTTGATTTTGATTGTCCATAGTTTTTGCTTGTTTTAATGTTGAAAATAATAAGTTTATACTCTGTTCTTAAAGCTCTTTATTTATAAATAAGGTATATGCAGCAGTGTCGTGGCAAGTCGTCTATGCCAACAAAGATACAAAGAAATGTGTCTTCACAAAATTATTTTACGTTTATTTTGCTGCAGGAGCTACAGTATGAATCTGCGAAAAGGTGATTATCGGCATTAAAAGCGGTAATTATGTTAATTTAGTTAAATATCAACCAAGAATTTAACTTTTAGTTGTTAACGTTTTAATATAGCCTTGTATCTTTGCGACAGATTATTTTCGCAACGACAATGAAGAAGAAAACTATCTGGACAGTGGCAACCATCATGGGACTCTCGTTCCTTGCATTGCTCTTCCTTCAGCTGAAATACATCGAAGAGATGGCCCGGATGAAGAAGGAACAGTTCGACGAGTCGGTCAACCGCGCGCTGTATCAGGCCTCCCGTAACCTTGAACTCAACGAGACATTGCGCTATCTTGAGAAGGACATCAACGAAACCGAGCGCAAGGCTTACAGCAAAGACTCGACCATTACCGATGCACAGGGCAACATAAGCCAGTCGCATCAGTACTCCGTAGCTGACAAATTCGGTAATGTCTACTCTTCTTTCCAGCTGAAAACAATCAAGGCCAGCCCTGCACAAACGCCCAAGGCGATGATTATGCGCAACGACAAAAACTCCATATCGGCCACAAAGAAGTCGATGCAGGAGATTGTGCGCAACCGCTATATCTATCAGAAATCGATGCTCGATGAGGTTGTCTACAACATACTCTACTCCGCATCGAACAAGCCGTTGGGCGAGCGCATCAACTTCAAGCTGCTCGACCAGGACCTGAAAGCCGAAATGATGAACAACGGAATCAACATTCCCTACCATTTCACGGTGTCTACTCAGGACGGTCGCGAGGTCTATCGCTGTCCCGACTACAGCGACGAGGGCGAGGAATTCACCTACGCCACCGTACTCTTCCGCAACGACCCGCAGGCTAAGATGGGCGTGCTGAAGGTTCATTTCCCCGACATGAACAGCTACATCTTCTCCTCGGTGCGCTTCATGATACCCTCCGTGGCGTTCACAGTGATACTGCTGCTCACCTTTATCTTCACCATCGTGTCGGTGTTCCGCCAGAAACGCTACTCGGAGATAAAGAACGACTTTATCAACAACATGACCCACGAACTCAAGACGCCCATTGCCAGCATATCGCTTGCCGCACAGATGATGGCCGACAACAGCATCGAGAAGTCGCCCCAGATGATAAACCACCTCAGCACGGTTGTCAACGACGAGTCGAAGCGCCTGCGCTTCCTTGTTGAGAAGGTGCTTCAGATGTCGATGTTCGACAAGAAGAAGGCTGTGTTCAAGAAGCGACAGCTCGACCTCAACGAGATGGTGGAGGCTATAGCCAACACTTTCACCCTGCGAGTAGAGCACACCGGCGGAAAGATCTACACCGAGATAGAGGCCGTCGACTCGGCAATCTATGTAGACGAGGTACACTTCCAGAACGCTATCAACAATCTTTTCGACAATGCCGTGAAGTATCGCAAGCCCGAAGAACCCCTCAACATCTACATAAAGACCTGGAACACTGCCGACCACCTGTGCCTCTCCATTCGCGACACCGGTCTCGGCATCAAGCGCGACAACCTGAAGAAGATATTCGACAAGTTCTATCGCGTGCATACCGGTAACCGCCACGATGCTAAAGGTTTCGGTCTGGGACTGGCTTACGTAAAGAAAATCATTGAGCTGCACGATGGCGAGATACGCGTAGACAGCGAGCTGGGCAAGGGAACGCGCTTCACCATCAAGCTCCCTATCATTAGAGACAACGACTGACCCAACATCAGCAAACAGAACAAATATAACAGATAACCCCAATCTGCCATCAAGCTCCCGACAAACGGCAGAAGCTGCGCCACAGACGGTGCAGAGGGAGTGACAAAGACTATGGACGACAAACTGAAAATCCTGTTGTGCGAGGACGA
>Ga0256407_10009717_pt1 | contig 13692 bp, 7 predicted proteins | sample RumenRJG_04DNA_FD_193489 | JGI IMG/M metagenome (GOLD analysis project Ga0256407, IMG submission 193489) | Bovine rumen microbial communities from Lethbridge, Alberta, Canada - RJG_04 | ecosystem: Host-associated > Mammals > Digestive system > Stomach > Rumen | place: Canada: Alberta | collected... | reverse complement strand
TGATTATTGAATAAAGATAAAAGGAAGAGATAAAAAATAAAAAAATTGAAAAAAACAATATTGAAAAAAAAAACATGGAAAAAAAATTAAATGATTTACAAAATTTAAATAATGAATATTTAAATTCAATTGAAAAATTAAATGAAGAACATGAAGAAAAAAATAAAAAAATTTTAAAAATAGAAAATGATATTATTAATAAAGATAATGAAGTGAAAAAATTAAATGAAAATATTATTAATAATGAAAAATTAATAAAGGAAAAGGAAGAAGATATTGAATATAGAAATAAGGAAATTTTAATTTTAAAAGATGATAATTTGGAAAAAGATAATAAAATAAACAAATTAATTGAAGAAAAACAAAATCAAGAATTGAAAATAAATGATTTATTATTTGAAATTACAAAAAAAGATAATTTATATATAGAATTAAATTTAAGTCAAATTGAAAAGAATAATGAAATATTAAAACTAAATTCTAATATAAATTTAAATGAGGAAATAATAATTGAAAAAAATTTACTTATTCAAAAATTAAAAAATGAAATAAATGATTTAAAAAAAAATTGTATTATTGAAAAAGAAATTATTAAATTTAATGATAAAATATTGAAAAATGAAAATAACTATAATTTACTATTAAATAATAATAAAAATTTAGAAACTAATGTAGTATGTATTAAAGATGAATTTAAAAATTCAAATACAATTTTAAATGAAGAAAATAAAATAAATGACAATGAAATAATTTTATTAAATAATAATAAAGAATTAGAAAAGAATAAAATATTTAAAAACTTTACAAATTTAAATGATTAAGAAAAAAATAAAACAAAATTAATTGATAAATATAAATTTTATATGTTTTAATTCAAAATTTAAAAAAGATAAAATAAATAAATGGAATATAAAAAAAAGACAATAAACAAATAATTGTAAAATACTTTATTAAAGAAAAACAAGATTTTTAATTCAAATGTTTCGTTTAAAAAAGAAAAATAAATATATTTGTTTGATTTGTAAAAAATAGTCATTAATTATATTATTAAAAAAAAGTCAATAATTTGAAACAAATAGAATAAAATATATATTTATTTCTAATAATTATTTTTAAAAAATCAAATAAAAATAATCATTCTAATTAAAATTATAAATAAAAATTGAAAAATTATATTAATTTTTTTTCAAAAATGAAAAGAAAAATTATTTCAAATAATAATTGTTAATATTATCACATTAAAAATATTCATTACATTCCATCTAGAATCCAATAATTATATTTCAAATTATTCTTTTGAATAAAATAGTTAAATAATGAATTCAGTTATATACTGGTTTATCATTCTTTTTTTTCTTTTTTTATAATCAATATATAAGTTTAATTAAATTTCATAATATTTCATTAAAATTTGAAATAATTTAAAATATATGAAAGAAGATTTAGAAATTAATAACATAAATATAAAGATTAATAATGAAGAAATTAATGAAGATGAAGAAATAAATAATATAAAATCAAAGAAAAAAAAAGTTCAAAAAAATAAAAAACAAGAAAAAGAAAAAATAATAAATAAAGAAGAAGAAGAAATAAATTATAATTTACAAGAAGAAAATATATTAAACGAAGAACCAATAATGCAAATAATTGAAAAAGAAGTAATAAAAACTCCACCAAGAAGAAAGGTAGAAAAATTAAAAGATAATTATCTAAAAAATGAAGAAAATATTGAAAAAGAAAATAAAAATTTATTTATTGAAGAATCACCATTAATGTCAACTCCAAAATCAGAATTAATGAAAAAAAATAAAACTTTTGCCCCGATAAGAGAAATTGATGATAATAATGTAGAAAATGATGAAAATAAAAATAATATTAAATTAAAAGAAAATGATGATAGATTATTATCTGAAGATATAATTGAGGAAATTAATACTTCTTTATATAATGATAATAATGATAATAATAATAATTATATTAATAATAATAATCATAATAATTTTGATAATGAGGAAATTGTAAAATTAAAATTGAAAATTCATGAGTTGAATGATATTATTAAAAAAGAGAAATTATTGAATCAAAAACAGAAAGAATTAAATAAATTAAAAGAATTAAACAACTATTTAAATTGTGATAATAATGATATTGAAAAATATGAAATTGAAATTAAAAATAAGGATAATTATATTTCAGAATTAAATAATGAAATTATAGAACAAAAAAATTTAATTGATAATCAAAAAATAAAAATTAAAAAATTAAAAGAAGAAAACATTAAAAATCATAATTTAATAGAAAAATTAAATTCTCAATTAAAAAAACAAGAAATAAATTCAATTAATGATTATACTAATGATAATAAATTAAAAGAATTAAATATATTAAAAGAAGAGAATGATAAATTAAATCTAAATATATCATATAACAAAGAAGATTACAAAATGAAATCATTAAATGAAGATAATAATTCTCAATTTGAATCCCCAAAACAAACTTTTAAAAAGTCAAAATTAATAGAAGAAAATAATGACAATTCTTTTTTAAATAATCAAAACAACAATTATAATAAAGAAGATGAAATAAATAAATTAAAAGAAATTAATATTAAATTAGATAAAGAATTATCAGATGAAAAAGAATTTAATTCTGAATTAACAGAAGAAAATACAGCATTAAAACAAAATAATGAAAAATTATTAAATTATATTAATGAATTGAGAAATGAATTAAATTCAAATGAAAAAATAAATAATGATTCAATTCTTGAAAAAGAAAAATTAAATAATGAAATTAAAAATTTATCAAAAGCACTTGAAGAAAGTAAAGAGGAAATAAATAAATTAAAAAAAATTATTTATCAAAAAGAAGAAAATATAAATAAATTTTATAATGAAAATAAAAATTATGAAATTGAAAATTTAAAGAATGAAAATAATAAATTAGCAAATTTATTTAATAATGCTAATGAAAAAATTATTAATATTGAAAAAGATAAAAATAAAATTATAAAAGATTATCAAAAACAAATAGAAGAATTCAATAATAAAAATTTAGATATTGAAGAAGAAAGAAATAAAATTAAAAAGGATTTAGAAAATAAAATTAATAATGAAAAAATACTAAATGAAAAAATTAAACATTTAGAAAATAATAGTAATAATCAAAATTTACTAGATAATATTATAAAATCATCTAATGGTGATATACAAAAATTAATAGATGAATTAAAAAATAGTTTAAAATCAATCTCTCATGAAAGAGACATTTATTTACAAAAAAATGATTATTTATTAACTGAAAAAAAAAAATTAGAACTTGATGTAAAAGAATTGGAAAATAAACTTGAAGAACAATTAGATATTAATAATAATTTAGGTAATTTAATTGAAAAAAATAAAAAATCTAATGAAGAAGATATTTCAAAAGAAGTAAATAATAACTCTTTAATTGAATTTGATAATAATTCAAGTTTAGAAAATCATATTTTTAATAATATAAATATTTATAATAATAATTTTAATAATAAAAATATTACTCCTGAAGAATATGATATTATTTCAAATAAAACTATAAATAATTTAAATTGGTATTTATTAAAATTAAAAAATAAAAATGAAAATAATGATTATAATGATTTTATTTGGTTACCAGAGAATAAAATAAATATTTTGCAATATAATATAATTCATAACAATAATGATGAACAAATAAATACAGTTTTATCAAAAAAACTAAAAGATTTAGAACAAAAAGAAGACATAATAAGTAAATTAAAATTTGAAAATGAAAAATTAAAGCAAAAAAATTCTAATTTTAAAAAAAGATTTTCAGAAATAAAAGATAATGAAAGTATTAATTCACATATATCAGATTTACAAAAATACCAAAATAATGATGTGCCATTTGAAAAATATACTCAAATTATTAATAATTATAATAATTTAGATATTAAATATAGTAAATTAAAAAAAAAAATTAAAGAATATAATGAAAAATTAAAAAAATATGAAGAAAATGTATCATTAAATAATAATGAAGCATTATCAATGAATATGAAAAAAAATATTGGAGAATCTAGAGATCAATTACCATTAAAAAAAGAGAAATTAAAAGATAAAAAGAATCAATTTGAAAAGAAATTTAAAGATTTATGTATTCAAATAAAAGAACTTTTATCTAAAATTCAAATTAATAATGAAATTCAAAATAATTATAATGAAATATATAGTATAATGAATAATAATAATTAAAATTAAATTAAAGTAAACTAAATAAATAATTTTATATAAAAGACATTTAATATATTTTTTAAAATGATTTATTTTTTTTGTAATATAAAATTAACTTTATATTCATGAATTTATATTTTAATATTTTTATATTTCATAAATTATAAAAATTTTTTTATTTAGTTTAATAATTTACAAATCATTATTTAATATTAATATAATAAATATTTTTTATTTTATTTGAAAAGATCGATATTTTTATTTATTTTTTATAATTATTAATATAATAAAAAATTAATATTTTCGAAGGGAATTTTCAAATAAGTTATTTTGAGGAGAAATTTCATTTATCTTTAATTTTCTTTTATTATTATTTTGTTGAATAATCTTCTTTTTTTTTATATAATTAGAACATGAATTTGAATAAGATTTACTTCTTTTCATTCTATTAAAGAATGAATTATTAGTATTATAACTATTATTAAAATTATCATAATAATCTTGATTAAACATTTTAATTCTTAAAGGAAGATTAATACTTTCATTTAAATTCTCATAATCATATTTATTCTTTTTCTTTTCACTTTGAAAAAATTTATATTTTTCAATTGAATCATCAATTAATTTATCAATTTCATTTAAGTAATTATAATCTACTTCTTTTGACATTATTTTTTTCATAAAATTATTTCCAAATTGTCTTGTTAAAGGAGTAATACAACTTGGATTATTTGAAATTTTCATTAAAATTTCAGATGAATATTCTGGTTTTAAATTATTGTATTTAATCTTATTTTTATTTTCTTTTTTTTGATTATTAATTTTAAAATATATTTCATCAATATTATTTATATTATTATCATTTTTGATATTTATTTGTTTATTATTATTATAATTAGAAAATATTTCTTTATTATTATTTTTTTCATTTTCATTTATTATTTTTCTACTTGTTATTACTTCTTGAGCTAACATTTTATTTTCTGAAACTAAAGCTTTAATTGCAAGAGAAGCTTGGTTTAATTGAGTCTTTATATCTATTAATGTATTTATATTTATTTTTATATATTCATTATTAATATATTGATTATTTTTTATTAAAGATGTAATTCCTTCAACTCTATTTAATAATTTATTTGATAAATATTCCATTAAATCATATGGGTTGTTTTCTTTTTCATTATTCATAATTTTTTTTTATTAAAAATATATTATCAATAATGTAAAAAAAAAATATTAAAATATTTAAAATTCAAACTTAAATTTTTAACTAATTTTATTTTCTAATATTTATAAATGATAACTAAATTTATTTAGATGTTTTAACAAATATTTCTTTTGGTTGTCTTTCAAATAATTTTCCTATATATTTATCTTTATTTGGATTAATTTTAATTTCAAAACCATTTTTATAATATAAAACAGGATTTTCAATATTCGGATTTTCTTGATATACTTTCATTATCATTTCATTTGGGTCATCTCCATATTTAAATTCATATGTTTTATCTAATTGATGGTTATCTTGATAAACATATTTTATTTGGATTGGACTGTTTTTATCTGGTTCAAAACTATTTAAACTATTGAAATTATTGAAATTATTAAAATTGTTTGGATTTGGATTATAATTATTATAATTATTATTATTATATAAATTATTTGGTTGATTAAAATTGTTTGAATTTGGATTATAATTATTATTATTATTATTATTATTATATAAATTATTTGGTTGATTAAAATTGTTTGAATTTGGATTTTGATTATTATTATTATTATATAAATTATTTGGTTGATTAAAATTGTTTGAATTTGGATTATAATTATTATTATTATTAGTATTATATAAATTATTTGGTTGATTAAAATTGTTTGAATTTGGATTTTGATTATTATTATTATTATATAAATTATTTGGTTGATTAAAATTGTTTGAATTTGGATTATAATTATTATTATTATTATATAAATTATTTGGTTGATTAAAATTGTTTGAATTTGGATTTTGATTATTATTATTATTATAAAGATTATTATTATTATCATTATAATTAATCAAGTTAAATGAAATATTGCTGTTTTGATTATTATTATTATTGTTTTTTACATTTCCATTTATATCTAAATTTTTTTCATTTTCTTTTTGTATTTTTAATCTATTAATATTATTTCTAATAAATTCCTTTAAGTTTGATTTTTCATCACTTTTAACTGTTTTATATTCTAAGTGATCTAATAAATCATATTTACAATTAGAAATAATATTTTTGATTTTATCTTTTTCATTTTCATCAACTAATTTATTTAACTTCAAGGTTAAAATATATTCTATTGAATCAGGTTCTAATGAAGTTTCAACAATAATACTCTTTAAAAAATTTAATGAATTACTCATTGAATTTTTTTGTATAGTAATAAGAAAATCAGCACAATTATTATAATTTTGTATTTGTTTATTTAATCTATCAATTTCCATTCTATCAGAATCATTAATTATATTATTAGAAAAAGTCCTATCTGTCATATTAAAAATATTATTTTTTTCATTCATTAATTGTTGAAATAAAATTATATTTCCATCTTTTTGATTATTTAGATTATTTTTAAAATCCTGTGGATTATTATAATTAGGAAAATTATTATTATTATTATAAATAATTTGTGATTTATTATTAAGATTATTATTATTATAACCTCTATTCATAATATTATTATAATTTTGAATAGACAAGTTTGGATTTACATAAGGAGGATTTCCAGGGTTCATATTTTGAGGTGGAACAGAAAAATTAATATTTGGTTGATTATTTGGTGAAATCATACTTTTACCATAAAAATTTTTTGAGGGAAAATTATTATTTGGAAAATTATTATTTTGTCTATTTTGATTAGTAAATGGAGAATTATTATTATTATTAAAGAGATTTTGACTGTGTGGTATTTGATTTCCAGTATTTACAAAGTTAGGAAAATTTGAAGATGACATATTTATTTTTTATATATAAAAATTTATTGAATTATATTAAATCTTTATTTATATTTATATTTATTTTAAATTAATATTATGTAAAATTAGATTTAATTTTTTTATTTTTTCATTTATTATTATTTGGTTTTTCTTTTTTATTTTGGAAACTCTTTTCAATCATAATTTTAGGATTATATTTTTATAGTTTCTTATTTTAATTTAATAAAATTTTAATTTAATAATTATAACTATTAATAAAATATATATATATAAAAAAAAATCCAAAAAAATTTAAATTTTAAAAAAGATAAATATTTAAATAAAAATCTATTTCCATGAATTTTCAACAAGTGAAATAAAATCATTATCATTATCATAAAGAAAAGAAACATATTCATAAAAATTAGCAAATTCTTCAAAAGAAACCATATTACTAGTTTCAGGATTTTCTGCAGTAGTCAATAAATTATAATTCAATTCAAAACAATCTAAAAATTCAGTAATAATTTCATCTTCATTTTTTATTCCTTTTAAAACATCAGGATGTCTTTTTGGATTAAATTTTAATTTAATATCATCAATTAATAAATTCTCAGTTTGTTCTTTATCTAAACTTCCATAAACTTTTTCAACAGCATTTAATCTATTATCATTTAGAACTTTTTTAAAAGCTCTTATAAAATTAGGAAAATTTAAATATTCTCCTTTATTATCAGTTGAAAAATTTTCAAAGAAAAATTCAATTTCTTCTTTTGATAAATCTAATCTTTGTAAAGTTAAAACTTTTACAAAATCTCTAAAAGAAATTGTAGATAAATTAGGACAAGAAAATAAAAATTGTTTATGAAGATTCATTAATCCTCTTATTCCTCTATTTCTTAATTTTTGTATTAATTTTGACATTGGATCTCTTATATTTTTTATTGGAGAATTTCTACCTGGAGTTTTACTTCTTGGTCTTGAATAAACTGTTTTTGCATCATTTTTATTTATTGAATTACTTCTTTCTCTATTATAATTACTTATACTTTTTGTTTCTGTTAAATTTTGTTTTAATTTATCATATTCTCTTTTATAATTATCATTTTCATTTTCATAAAAATCATTATTTATTCTATTAATTGGTCTTTTTTGAGTATTATTAAAATTTTTTTCTTCATTTAAATTATTGAAATTTTGATTTTTAAAATTTTGATTATTATTATTCTGATTTATATTTCTTGGAAATGTATTCATATTATTTGATGGTTCTTCATTTATTACTTTTTTCCATTCATTTTCTATCATTTCTATAAAATCATTATCATTATCTATTAAAAAAGATACCATTTTATAAAAATCACAAAATTCTCCTTTTGTAATATTTGCTTCTCTTAAATTATTTATTGCATAATGAAATAGTTCTAAATTATCACAAAATTCATTTAATGCTTGGGTTTCATCTAAACCAAAAATATTATTTTTTGCCCAATATAAACTTTTTATTAAATCTATTGTTGTTTTTTCTCCTATTTTTTTTGAATATGTATTTATTTTATCATATATTTCACAAATGAAATTCATTCTATAATCATTTGTAAAACCAGATACTAATTTATTAATAAAACTTTCATAATTTAATTGAACTTTTTTAGGATCTGTACAAAAAGCATCAAAAATTCTTTCTATTTCAGATACTGTTAAATTCAATCTGAAATCTTTTAATACTTTGGCAAAATCATATTTTGTAATCATTTTTGTTCCATTATCATAATATTTAAAATGTTTCATTAAACCAAAGAAACTTTTTAATCCAAATTTTTTTAATGATTTTCTTAAATTATCAACAATACCATCTTGTTGTATTTTATTATTTGATAAATTTTTATTTGCTGATAAATTTGTATTTTTTAATCTTTGATTATTATTATTATTATAATTTGGATTATTATTAAAATTATTATTTTCATTTTTATAAGTTGGAGTTTTAGGTCTTTGATAATTATTATTTTGTCTATCATAATTTCCACTATTAATATTATTTAAATTTACTGATGCTTCAAGTAAATCAAAATATTCATCATCATTATCATATCCAAATGCTATATATTTAAAAAAATCAATTAAATCTGAATTATTTATTTTATGATTTCCTCTATTTAATCTTTTAATTACAATAAAAGAATCAATTATATTTTGAAAATATGAATCTGGGTCATCAATACCAAGTTCATATAAAAATTTCATATTAAAATTTCCTTTAAACATATTTCTCAAATCATTAACAGTTAAATTACTATTTCTTTCATTAATTTGATTGAGTAAATCTTCAATATATTTTTGTTTAATATCATTCCAGAAAGCATTTTTTAAATCATTAAACATTTCTTCATAGAAAAAAATTCCATTATTATTAATTTCATAACAATGAAACAAATTTTGAATTTCAGAAATAGATAAATTTATTCTAGCATCAGAAATAATTTTAATAAAATCATCAATAGTTAATTTATTAGTATTATTAAAATCAGATAATTTAAATTGTTTATGTAACTGAATTAAAGAATTTCCTTTTCCACTTTCATCAATTAATCTAATTAACTTATCAAAAAAAGATTTTTTAGCAACATTCTTTTTTTGAATGTCTATATTAGAAGCAGTATAACTATAATTATCTCTATCTCTATTATTATTATTTTGATTTTTATAAGAAGAAGTTTTTGGTCTTTTACTTTCCATTTGAAAAATTTCTTTACAAAATGCTTTATAGTCAATTACTCCTGATTGTTCTTCATCAAAATAATTAAATATATCTTGAAGATCTGTTACTTTACTCATTACTACTCCTACTTTTTCCATTGTTCTCATAAAATCTCTTAAATTACAATATCCATTTCCTTCCAAATCAAAAAATTTAAAATTTTGATATAAAATTTGATCTTCTGTTTTATTTGGTATCATCTTTAAAGAAATTTTATATTTTAATTCTTTGATAAATTTATTTAAAAGAGTTTCCATTTTTTTATAAGTTTAAATATTTAAATTGAGATTTAAATTATGATTTTTTTTAAAATAAATAAAAAAAATAATTAATTAATTTTATATTTTTTTAATTAATTTGACTTTTTTATTTTAATTTTATATTTAAATAAAAATTAATAAAATAAAAAAATTACCCAAATAGAAATTAATGCCAAAAAAAAAATCAAAGCAAAAAAAGCAAGCAAAACGTGAAAGACAAGAACGTCAACGTCAACGTCAGGAAATTCTAATACAAGAAAAAAAAGAAGCAAAACAAAGAAAAAAAGAAAAAAAGCAAAAAAACAATAAAAAACGAAGAGACTCTGACATAGAATTCAAAGAAGAATTACGTAAACTAGGATATTACATAAGAGAAGTTCGAGGAGATGGAAATTGTTTATTTAGAAGTGTCTCAGAGCAAATTGAAGAAGATCAAAATAATTTTGAAAAATATAGAAAAATAACAACAGATTATATGGAAGAACATAAAATAGAATTTCAACCTTTTATAGAAGATGATCAAACAATTGATGATTATATTAAATCAATGAAAGAAGATATGGAATGGGGAGGTAATTTAGAAATTTATGCTTTGTCTAAAGCTTTACATTCTAATTTTTATGTTTATATTCATAATCATCCTATGTATGTTGTTAAAAATTTTGATGATCCTAAAAAAAATATTATGTTAACTTATCATGATGGGAAACATTATAATTCTTTAAGGAAGTTAGAAGAAAAAAAAGAAGGGGAAGATGATAATAATAATGGAAGTCAAAGTGAAGATAATGAAGAAAGTGATGAAGAGGTTGATCCTCATTTAAATGATGTTAATAAATTAATACAGTCTGTTAAAACTTTGAATATATAATTTATTTTTATATTTTTTTTATTTTTTTTATTTTTTTATTTTTTTTTGTTTTTTTTTTAGTTAGTTTTTTAATTTTATTTTTTTTTTTTGATTTTCAGTTTAAATAAATGGATTTTATAAATAAAGAAAAAAATTTGCCTCCTATTTATTATAAATTAGATAAATTTTTTTCTTATTTTCCTTCAGCTGGAAGTATTACTGGTATTTTTATATATTCATTTATTATTTATACTTTAACAGTTCTTGTTAAAATATTTTGTTCTAAACCATATGAAGATGATGATGATTTATATGATGAAGATATTGATGATATTAAAACTTTAAAAAAAAGAGAAAATAGAATGTTAAATGATCCAGTATTTAAAAAAACAATAGAAGAAAATAGGAAAAAAAGAGCAATTGAAGCAGTGAAATTATTAAATAAAATTCAATAAATAAATGATAATTAAAATTTATATTTTTAATTTTTTTGAATTTCTTTATTAAATTCATTTCAAAGAATGATTTTTTTTTGAACAAGCAAAAATAGTTAAAGATGATGAAAAAATAAAAAAGAATTAAATTTATTATTTAAATTGATCAAATATTTATATTGGAATTAAATGTCTTAGAAAAACTCTTAATGAAATTATAAATATTAAAATTGATGAAAAAATATCTAATAAAATAATATTATCATTAGATAAAAAATAAATACTTTTATTTCTTTAATAGAACAAACTTCAATTATATTTATCAATGATAGTTGATTTATATTTTGAATTTATAAAATTGGAAAATTATTAAAACAATTATAATTTTAATAATATTTCATATTATATATTTGTTTAAAGTTTTTTAAATTATGAAATAAGGTTTAATAAAACAATTCAAAATCAATTTGTAAAATATTTATTTCTTCTTTTATATAATACTATTAAAATATTAATGATATCTTTATCAATAAATAAAAAATAAATATACTGAAAAATTATAAATTATTTATTATACATTTTATTTTAGAAAAACATGATTCTCCATTTGCTCTTTCTGAATTTATATAACTTCCTTTTTATTTTTTATTCCTTTATTATTTTAAAATTATTTTCTCAAATTTTATCTAATTATAAATATGTTTCAAATATATTAATATTATTTTTAATATATTTTTTTCTAATATTTTATATTATATTTAAAATATCTTGCTTTTTGTTATAACATGAATTTTCTTTTAATATATTTATGAAATTTTCCATTGTTTTTATTAGTTCTGGAAATGAATTTTTTTGAGTATAATAATTAATTCATGTTGAGGTAGTGTTTAAATATTATTTTTGTTGAAAAAAATTGACAATTATTTCTTTTATTTTTCTTTTTTAATCAATTTTTCAATATGAATTTAGTGTATTAGAATTATTGTAATTTTTAAATAATGTTTGAGTGTTTGTTGAACTTAATTTATATGTGATAAGTTTGAAAACAAATCTTCTTTCTTTTTATAATTATATTTGTTATTTCAGTCATTTAATATTTATAATAATATCTAAAAATAAATAAAAAAAATTGAAAAAAATAATAAAAAAATTAGAAAAAATCATTCAATAAACTTTCATATCTTTCTCAAAAATAGAAATGAGTATCAGCAAAATATGAAATAAACTTTTACTTATATTTAATAAAAAATATTATTATTACTTTATAAATATTTTAAATATTGACTAAAGAAAAAATTCAATTAAGTGAAAACTGAATAAATAAAGCACTTTTTTTATTTTTTTAATGATTAATTTAATTATAATTAAATTTATTTTATTTTTATTGAAGTTTTTATAATATCTAGATTTTAAAATTATTATTATTTCATAATATATGAATTAGTTTTATTCTTATAATTCATTTTAATGTCTATTTTCATTTTATTATTTATTTATTTCTTTTTCATTATCTATTTTACTAATTTTTTTAAAATATTATAAACTTTGATAATTGTTTGTTTATTATGAAATATTTTTTAAATTGTATATATAATGATTAATATTTATTGTATATATCTTGTTTATAAATTAAAGATTATTTGGAAAATAATTAAATCAACACAATAAAAATGTTAAGAAAAAGAAAAATTATAGTCATACATCTTTTAAATATTTGTTGTTATTTAATTTTTATTAAATAAAATAATGTAAATTAATCTTTGCGCTTTTATAATAATTTATAATTTCAAATTTAAAAAAAGAAATTGATGAGATAAAAAAAAAGAAATTGAATTTAGAAATAATGAGACTAAAAATTTAAATAATGAATTAATGATAATTCAAAAAGAATTAAATCATTTATATGATGAAATTAAAAATATAATGTGTTTAATTCTTAAAATTTAAATCAAAAAAAATTAAAATACTTTAGATTTATTTTATAAACATATTGTTAAACAAAGAAAAAAAGTTAATTTACAAAATATAAAACAAATGAATTAATTGAAGTTCAACTTATTTATATAATAAAACAAAAAAAGATAATGAAATTAATAAGATTTTTTTAATTTTTTTATGAAAAACAAAAAATAATTTTTTCTTTTTAAAAAAAATTTTGTTTTATTTAAAACATTTTTTTTTATTTTTATCATTTGGGGATTGGGG
>Ga0256407_10009713_pt1 | contig 13694 bp, 12 predicted proteins | sample RumenRJG_04DNA_FD_193489 | JGI IMG/M metagenome (GOLD analysis project Ga0256407, IMG submission 193489) | Bovine rumen microbial communities from Lethbridge, Alberta, Canada - RJG_04 | ecosystem: Host-associated > Mammals > Digestive system > Stomach > Rumen | place: Canada: Alberta... | reverse complement strand
AGATCCGAGAAAATCAGATTTTTACCAATGCAGACGGAAGCGAATCATCGGTTACTACGCTTTACAGTGAAGAAAACGATTATTTTGAACTCGAAAATGGCATCGGTTTCCTGCGTCCCTATGCCGGTGGCCAGTACTCTTTCTTCGCCATCCTTCCCAATGAGGGCGTAAGTACCGCAGATTATATCGAAGGATTGATCAACAGTGACGCAGACCTTTCTGACGCATTAAGAAATACGACTTCCGAAAAAGTTTGCGTCACCATGCCCGAATTCTCTACGGATTATGCAACCGAAATGAATAAAACCTTTATTGATATGGGAATGGATATTCCCTTTGATGGAGAAAGAGCAGACTTCAGCAATATGGCGGATTGCCCTTTATTTATAAGCCAGGTGATCCACTCGACACACATGGAACTGAATCGCGAGGGAACACGTGCAGCTGCGGCTACAGCAGTTATGATGACATGTCTCGGAGATGCTCCGCTCCAGACATATAAAATTATCGATCTTAACCGCCCCTTCGTATACGGTATCGTAGATAACGAAACAGGGCTCCCTATTTTCATCGGATGCATGAATAATATGTAATACCCCTTGCATAATATACATGTCTATCCGCTTGCAAAAGCCCTGCGCTAAAGGCGCAGGGCTTTTTTAATCTTTAAACATCTTACGAGATCGGTACATATACGGGCTTGCCTGATGCATCGTAGAGTACCCTCATCTGAGGATTGCCCCAGGCATCATAGAGATATTCCGGTGCGGTAGGCGATACTGCCGGCGAATCAGAAGCAACCGAGGCAGAATATTCATTTGTTTTAGCCGCCTCCGGATCATAGAATTCGATAACCGAAGCAGGTTTATCAGCTGCTGCAGCAGGAGTTATCTCCGGTGCGGCAGCTTCTGTTGCAGGTGCCGCATAAGGAACTGCAGCTTCCGAAACCGGTGTCTGCGCTCCCTCTGTTGTAGGTGCACTTGCTTCAACACTATCCGTAGCTTGAACCGGCGGTTCTGTCGCAACTTCCGTGTCAGCAGCTACAGCCTCTTTCTCCATCTCCAGCGTATGTGCCACATCGGAGTTCATATTCCCGTAATCAAGCTTTATTCCCTGAGCCGCGGCCGCATCCTGCTTCTTCATCTGAAGCATCTTATAAACAAATATCTCTATGGATACGATCACAGCTACGACACCGAATACGATAAGCGCTATAAGCCATCCGCTCATGGGCTTTTTGCCGTTTATGGTACCGTCTGCTGCCATACCGGTTCCGCCTGCTCCTGTTGCATTTGCATCAGCGGATCCCGCTGCCGTATTGACAGGCGCTACACTCCCCGGATCTGAAGCCGCGCTTAAGTTAACGGCTCCCTGGATTATCCCGTCCTTTGAATTCTCCGTTATGAACCCGGTAAGCCATGCGAGAGGTGCATTCCAGTTGATGGTACATTCATTGGCGGAATATGCTTCTATATGATCCAGATAACATTTTGCGGGAGGGATCGTTCCCTTCTTCCATCCCATACCTTTGACCCATGGATCTTCCATTCCGCTGTTAGGTCCGCCCACCATTACACCATTGGGAGCCAGCGGGAAGCTGTCATCTATGAGCCCCGCCCAGTAACGATGATGAGGATATTTTGCGGCATGGGTTCCGTATCCTGTAACATAAGAATAGTCATTTGCATTTCTTCCAAGGAGATAATCCATCGCCGATACCGCACCGTTTAAATATTTTGCATCATTGCTCAATATATATGCATATGCGATCACAATGGCATTATCCGCAACAAATGAATTGGATCCCCACAGATATCCCTGCGCACTGTCGGTATTTGAAAGAGTTCCTCCGGAATAAGGCAGTCCGTATCCCTGCTCATTTTCCTTTTCGATAAATCTGTCGGCAGCTGCCAATACAGCATCCTTTGCCTTGCTCACATCACCCGCATCAACCTTGTCTTCATTTAAAAGAACGGAAAGCGTTCCCAGTGATGCCGTATGCCCCCAGTCAAAGCTTCCGTATGTATCAACGCTCTCACCGCCGGACAGTGTCGTCTGAACCTGCATGAAGAAGGGTGAAGCCTTCATATCGTTGTAATATGTATCATCTCCTGTGGTGATATACAGCTCCGTTGCAGCCCAGTAGAACTCGTCCGTCACATCATCATCACCATAGGAGCCGCCTCCCGGGAAATTTCCCGTAGGTGCGTACATATCGGGATGAGCCTTTGCAGCAGCATAAGTTCTCTTTGCAATATCAAGGCACTGTTCGGAATAAGCATCATCTATTCCTGCCCATAAGCGCGAAGCCTGCGCCGCACACGCAGCCACATTAAGGGTAGCCGCCGTTGTGGGAGGAAGGATAACTCGCTTCATCGTATCGTCTGCAGGTGCAAGAGCAAGTCCCGTCCACTTCTCATCATGGACTTTGTGATAGACCATATCCTTGCAGTCGCCTTCCTTCACAAGCATGGTGCCGAACCAGTCCATCTCCCATCTGGCTTCATCCAGAAGATCCGGACATCCGTTATTATTCTCCGGTATGTTCATGGTACCGTCTGCATAAGAAGATTCGTTGCCTGTCTTTAAAGCAGTCTCATACTGATTCTGCAGGAGCCACAATGATATCCCGCCGTTTACGACATATTTGCCGTGATCGCCCGCATCATACCATCCGCCTGTAACATCCTGAGAGCCGCTTGTGGCCTGATCCGTGAAGCTTGTTCTTATCTCGGCAACATCCGAAGGATGACCTGCCGCCCGGGCAAGACCGTTCTTGTCACCTGATGTGATGAACTGACTCTCAATGGCTATCGCAGATCTGTTCTGATAGAAATAATTCAGTGAATCATACAAAAGAGCTGAATAGGTCTGTGAATCTCCTATGGCAAACTCTCTTGATACAGCTCCGTTGTCGGCTTTTATCGTATATACGCCCTTCTCGTTAAAATCAGAGAAATCAAGAACATGAACATTATCTCCTGAGTCGGCATCCAGTCCCATTGGTTCGGACTTCCCGCTCCAGACTTCCTTACCGCTTTCATCCACAAGAGAAAAACCTACAGCAGACTTGCTGTCGGAAAGAAGGGTTGCTTTCTTTGCCATGTCTTCAAAATATCCTACCTGATTCGTAAGGATATCCGAACGCACCCATGCCGGCTCTTCCACATAATCATTTTCATTCGAAGTCTCATCGAAAAGAGACATGTTATCGAACTCTATGACAGTTCCCGCGGGAAAGCATACACCGTTCGTATACTGACCGTCACCGCCAAGGTGGAAAGCCCACTCGGCCACATCAAGACTCTGTCCCGCAGTAAAAGTAAGATCCACAGTCTTCCACTGTCCGGCAGTATCATAGGGAATGGGATCCCAGGTAGCACCCAGATCTGAGCCGTTGCTCATATTGTGCCAGACTTCCACATCGCCTGCGAGATTACCTATCTTCGTATAGTACTTTCCGGGATTGGATGCTTTGATCTCGTAATGCACATGATAAGTATGGCCTGCCACTATCTTCAGACCTCTGTGTCTGAACTGGCAGTCCCATCTGTCATCGCCGCCATTGGAAGCTCCGCCGGGATTGACTATGGTGATCCTGTAGACACCATCCGCGATCTCGAATTCCATCTTGCCGGTCTCGGATTCCATGATATGCCACGGAAGGCCTCTTCCGTCGTCAAAATCCGTTGCTCCCAACTGTTCACCTGCGAAAGTATAAACAGGCTTTGAAAATGCTGTTGCCGCGCCTCCGAAAACAGATCCTGCAGTCAGCACTCCCGAAAGAACTAATCCACTGTATCTTCTGATCTTCTTCATAACCCCTTTTCTCCCTTTATTCTCATAATAAGCGCATAAACTAATCTTAAAAACGCCCCCGCTTTTTACTCCTGCAGATCAAATCCACCATAATCAGTGCCAACATTACCGGATGCTATATCGTGTAGTTCATCATTTTCGCAGTCATACAAATATATATGCTCATCCCTGGCCGGATATATATATCCTACAGCTCCTATATTTTCGAACGCAACCCATTTACCATCATCGGATATTGATATTTTATTAGCCGGAAGGTCTAAATCCGTAATATCATCTTCATGATCTTGTTTCACATCATAAATATAAGCCGTTTTGTCTATGAAGTATGCAATTTTATCTGCCGATGGAGTTATATCAAATATATAAGGTTCAAAGTTGTCAATAAGCACTTCGCTCGTTCCATCCTTAACATTAAAAGAAACCAGCTTTCCTTTCTGGCGTACATAAAGATGCTCTTTGTTCTTATCCGAACTGAAACTGTACATTGAATCAGAATCACATAAAAACTCCAGCTCGCCATCATCAATTAAAAATATACCTTTTATCGTTTCATTTCCTGTAAACTTAAAATAAATTGCTGCTTTATCGTCTTCATTTAGCGGTTCTATATGACCTATTTCTACGCCATCCTGATCAGGCGCTATCCCTTTATACTTACTCTTATCCAATATAGTGATCATTTCTCCTTTATCTCGATCATATCTGACTATATTAGAATTATAGATATTATAAAAATAATAGTTTCCATTAGCATAGCTTATATCATCCATACCATCGCCTTCCGGATAAAGCTCACAACTATCGGCAGTACCATCAGCGTATACAAGTTCTAATTTCTGTTCCGGATAATTAACATAAGCATATCCTATTCCAATTGCTGTTTTTTTATCATCATGTTTGCCACATCCGCAAAGCATAACAGCCATAAGAAACGAAACAATAAGCAGCTTTCTCATCACCATCCTGATCATAAAAAGAATATATGCCTTATGGCTTCCCGGTCCCATGTGTAATCTTTATTAATATTTAATGATGAATTGTTATCATTAACCGGATATGACATCGGTTAACCTCCTCGTATTGATTATTGCTTCCAAGAAAACCATGGATTACGCTTATTCTGCGCTGTCTTCTTCCGGCACTTCCCAGCCATCGACGATCTCGTAGTTGATATCATTATCTATTGCATACTGCTCTGCATAAGAGCCGGAAACTGTAATGATCTTACAGCCATTTCTTTTCCCCTCTTCACAATATTCTATGTATTCAACGCTTGCCGGAATATATATCACGTAATTTGGATTACAAAACAATCCATATGAAGTAATTTTTTTAACTGAATTAGGAAGATAAATCGTTAACGGTTTCTCAGATTCCGCTTCATAGGCTCCTGCCAGTACCTCGACCCCATCAGGAATAACCGAAACACTCTTGTCCCCCTTATACTTTTGAAGGACGTTATTGATTATTACGTAATCTGTATCTTGCTTATCCATCCAGGGCGTATCTTCAAAAATATAAGATCTTTCAACATTCACCCCTGACAAATCCCCCAGTTCCTCAATTCCGCATTCAGCAAATGCTCCCCCACCAATTTCTTTAAGTGATGATCTTGACGGTATATATGTTAAGGCAGGGCATTCCGAAAAAGCTAATCTCTCTATTGTCTGCACATTTTCACCAAGTTCAACCCTTTCCAGTTTAATATCACGTGAAAAAGCATATTCGCCTATAAATTTGATTCTCGAAGCTTCAACAGATTTCAAATTTACACATTCTTGAAATGCAAATGCTTCAATATATTTCACATTATTTGGGATTACAACAGTTTCTATCGTTTCGTTATCTTCAAAGCATCCTCCCAGAATAGAGATGACGGGAAAAACTCCAATAAAATTTGGAATTTGAACATCCTTATCTCCCCCTCTATAGTTATCTAAGCCTAATCCAGTCACGTATAATGTCGCTGTATAATCCTTTGTTTGAAATGTAATGGGGAAGATAAAACAAACTAATAGAAATAGTATCGCCAATACGAAAACCACAACAAAAATATTTTTTTTAATTTTTGTTATAATTATTTTTATAATTTTCTTCATAAGATCAGCCATCTCCTTCGCTAACCAAGATATTTCCCGTCGCTTTATTAAATTCAGTAATCATATTTATTTTTTGGTTTGTTGTACCGGGATAACACTGTGCTTTATCAGATATCTCATAAAAACATTGATATCTCAGGTCCACCGGTATTTCAAAAATATTTTTGTAAACTGAGTCATTCCCGGTTTTATCACTTGTTGAACAGCCAGAGCCAAACAAAATCAAATTCACCGCACTTTTTATTTCATCATCCGAGTACTTTTGTTTATTATTGTGAAAAATATCTGTCGAGAAAGAATCCTTAACACCCTTTAGAATTGTTCCATATTTGGTTGAATTTCCTCCATTATCGTTTTTTTGAGAATCATCTATTCCGAGCCCGTACAACTCATTAACCCCCATATAGTTCATCCTTAAAAGTTCGCACATATTGGCATACTCGATCACCTGGATTCCATTAGCCGTATACGAACCTCCAAAATTAAATAAATAATCATTCAAAGTTTGTTCAACTTGTTCTTCGTACTTCTCATCCAAATTACAAAGATCTATTCCACCATTTACTAAAGTGTTTACTGCGTCAATCTTCCTATAATACGATGATCACACATCGCAGAATTCAATCACCAATGTATTTTATACCTCTCGAGATCATTTTGTAAGTCTCCAAGGCCTTGCCAGCATTGCTTTTAAAGATTTTTAAATCTAATATATTTTTTAGTCAAATCGCACTATTGGTGTATATGTCCAACTATTTTCACCTCTGTTAATCCCAATACTTACAACGAACAGCAAAAACTGTCACACAACTTTTCAACCGTATAATATAAAAAAACAGACCGGCGATCACCGCCGGTCTACTTACATACTTCATTCAGCTTTAAAAACAACCGCTTAACTCTGCCGTTTTTCAGCGCTGTCATCTGCCGAGCTTCAATGCACTATATTATCCCAAACTTTTCTTTATATTTCTCAAGCTCAGCTTTCATTTCGTCAACTCGAGCCTCCGCAGCATCAGCACGACGGCGTTCTGCTTCGGTATTAGCACGTTCTTCCTCACGGCCTTCTTTGCGGCCCTCCTCGCGCCCTTCTTCTCTCAGCTCACTTTCCAGTTCCCAGCTCTTCATATATTTTACCCCGATATCTTTCTTATGTTTGGTGGCCTTTACAAGCTCATCAAGGCGCCTGGTCGTTTCGTCGGTTACATTTTCCTCTGTACTCCGTCTTATATATTGTAATAGATTTTTCAGTTTTTTGTCATTATCATCGGCGTCCTTTTTCAATTTTCCTTCCGTGTAAAGATAAATACGTCTTATGCCGTCATCATAGGGAATATCCGGATGAGTCTTCAGCATAGTTCCTGCCTCATAGTACATGTCCCCCTGATCAAAAGGATCGTATGACAGGATAAAGATTATTACTATCTTTGGAAGCTTCTCATACTTAATACCTGAATTCACGATCTGTACATCGATCAGATCCGAATAATAGCGGCATCTCTTGGGTAGAGACTTCTTTTTGTACGATCTCTTATCCGGTTCCAGGTCATACACATTTATATCGGGCCGTCCCTCACTGTCACAGACATCTTCTGTTATATACGCATCCAGGCGTATACCCTGGCCGGTTTCAGATATCCCGGGGATCATTTTCTGAGCGGTGTACTGTATGTTACCGATACTGCACTTTAGAACCCTCTCGAGTATCAGACGGCAGGCCTCTTTGCCATGCTCTTCATCGTATAACATTTCATAAAACAAAAAGTCATCGATGACATTCATTTCCTCTAATGGGGTGATCTTTCTTACTGATTTGTTCGTTTCATTCATTGATCCGTCTCCTTTTCGGTGTTTTTTTGCAGGAGACGAAAACAATCACAGCTCTCGCTTCCTGCAGTCAAAAAAATAAAATTAGGGAATTAAGCAGGAATTTCGAGATGTAAGAATTTACATGATAATTGACGCGAATTGCGCTAAAGAAATATTCTGCTCACGAGTTATACTAACACTCGTGAGCATTAAATACAACCGAAAAAACAGACCGGCGGATCACCGCCGGTCTGCTTATATATTTCATATTGCTTTAGTTTAACAGGATCACTCTTCTGCTGCTTCTTCTGTTGTTTCTTCCGTACTTTCATCTGTAGAAGCGCTTGCAGCCCCCTCGTTGGGAACGTTGTCATCTACTGTCGACTCATATACATAATTATTGATATTGGATGTAACAACCTTATTGAAGAGGGAATCAAGATCTTCGTAACCGTAGTAATAGAAGTGGCCAAATCCGTCCTTACCCTTTTCAAAATACTGGGTAATCGCATATGAATCACTGAGATCAACACTGCATGTTCCGTCATCAAGGAGCATAAGATTTCTGAATCTTACACAGTAGTAGAAATTGAATGCACCATTTGATCCTGTATTCTCTGCATTAATTCTGAAAACAAGATATACCTGGTTCTTATCTCCGTATGTACCTTCCTTCGGTGTGAGCATGTACTCACCGATATAAGTCATGGAGTTGAAGAATTCCTTCTTAGGATTCCATCTGTCAGCAACATATGCCGCAAAGTCATCCCTAACTTCCTGCTTCATCTTCTCTAAAGTATCATCAGGTATATCGGAGAGCGTATCGATGTATGAAGCAAGACCTTCACATGTATAATCCTTGCTCTCGTTCTCAAATGTAAGACCGTAAGGCTCAAGATACTTCTTCAGATCGTCCGGATTATTGATAGTGATGGTAAAAATATCACCGTTAGAGAATCCGCTTGTTTTTTCCCATGAATAATAATATCTTACATTATCATTCAGAGCATTCTCCTGTTCATCTGTAAGTTTATCTGCCCACTGGGGATCATCCGCATATACTACAGATGCAGAACCGTCAGGTGCAGTACCGGAGAACGCCACCTCCTGTACAGCAGCAAAAGGATCAAAAACAACTACGTCATCAAGATCCTCGATGGTTTCGGTTGTATCTTCATATACAAACTTTACTTTGTATTTGTCCTTAACTTTATCATCCTTAACTTTCCACTCTATTTCGATCTCATCACCGTTCTTAAGACCGGTCAGATCATCTGTCTTGAGTGTGACATATTCACCCAGTTTTTCTCTTACCTTGATAAAATCCTTATCTTCCTCGTCATCATCATCAAGTCCGAATGCTTCATAATGATCACCCAGAAGTTTGTTGTAATCAACGGTAACCTCTGCGGTACCGTAACCGTCAAAACCTTCTGTCTCAACCTCAAGATAGTCATTCAGATTGATCGTTTCTGTTCCGCATCCGGCAAGCAAGAAAGTTCCAAGTAATGTAGCGGCAGCCAGTACGATCTTGTTTCCTTTGATCTTAGCCATATCATTCCTCCATATCAAAGCACAATGTGCTTCCCTATTTTACGGCTTTCATATTATAACCTTTTACTTTTACCGTCAAGAATAGGCAAAAGATAATATTCGCAATTTAATTGTTGACAATTTAATTGCGAAATGCTTTAATATGATCATAACCACTACACTCATTAATCTCATTATCATGAAGGAGGATAACATATGGCAGCTATAACACTTACAATGGAAAATTTTGAAGCAGAAGTACTTAAATCATCAGAACCCGTACTGGTTGATTTCTGGGCCCCCTGGTGCGGACCCTGCAAGATGCTCTCTCCCATCGTGGATCAGGTTGCAGACAGCATGGAAGGTGTTAAAATAGGGAAAGTCAATGTTGACGAACAGGAGGAGCTTGCCGATAAATACGGCATCATGTCCATACCCGCTCTCAAGGTATTTAAGGACGGTGAAGTCGTTAAGGAATCTACAGGTTTCATCCCCAAAGAAAGCATAGAAGCAATGCTCAGGTTCTGAGCATCCGCACTATAAGATTCTCTTCACGGAGGTTTGTACATGAATGACATTATCATCATAGGCGCAGGCACAGCGGGCCTTTCGGCCGCGATATATGCAAGACGTGCAGGCAAGAAAGCTCTTATCCTGGAAGCTTTGAGTTACGGCGGTCAGATCATCAACACCCCGGAAGTCGAGAATTATCCCGGTATAAAGAATATCTCCGGATTCGACTTCGCTACAGGCCTTTACGAGCAGGCTGCCGCTCTCGGCGCCGAGATCGAATATGTTCGTGTTACCGGTATCGAAAGCAATGCCGACGGCAGCAAGACTGTTCATACCACGGACGGCGACCGTGAGTGCAAAGCTGTCATCATCGCAACAGGCGCTAAGAACAGACCTCTTGGCATCGACCGCGAGGAGGAACTTACGGGAAGCGGTGTAAGCTATTGTGCTACCTGCGACGGAGCTTTCTACAAAAAGAAATCCGTAGCGGTCAACGGTGGCGGAAATACCGCGATCGAAGATGCGGGATTCCTCTCCAATTTCTGCAGTAAGGTATATGTGATCCACAGAAGAGACGAGTTCCGTGCCGATGTCCACGAAGTTGAGAAGCTCAAGGCTAAGGAAAATGTGGAATTTATACTGGACAGCGAAGTTACCGCTCTCCTCGGTGATGATGAACTCACCGGGATCGAAGTTACAAATAAGAAAACCGGCGAAAAGAAAGAACTGGAGATCAGCGGACTCTTCATCGCCATCGGTCAGATGCCCGACAATACAGCGTTCGCATCTGTTGTCAATCTGGACGAGAAGGGCTATATCATCGGTAAAGAAGACTGTCTGACCAACACACCGGGAGTGTTTACCGCAGGTGACTGCCGCACCAAAGCTGTAAGACAGCTTACCACAGCAGCCGCCGACGGCGCCGTTGCCGCCCTCGCAGCAGCAGCATATTGCGGATGATTTCGGATCGGAAGGAAGCGTATCATGAGATCAAAAGATAAGAATAATAACGAAATACCCGATTGTCTGAAGTTAGATAACCAGTTATGCTTTCCGCTCTACGCATGTGCCAAAGCTGTCACACACAGATACAGGCCCCTGTTGGATCCATTCGATCTGACTTACACGCAATACATCACCATGATGGTCCTGTGGGAGCAGAAGGAGATCAACGTTAAGGAGCTTGGTGAAAAGCTCTACCTTGACTCCGGTACCTTAACACCGGTACTGAAGAAGCTCGAGAGCAAGAACTATATCAGCAGACATCGTTCCGAACAGGACGAGCGAAACCTGATAGTAAGACTTACGGATGAAGGCGCCAACCTGAAAAATGAGATAGTCACCGTTCCCGAGCAGATGAGCTGCTGCATTGATCTCACTACGGAAGAAGCCGCTGAACTTCACAGACTTCTTCATAAGATAATCACTTCGATAGATTAATATTATCCCGCTTATTAAAAAAGCCTCTCCTTACCGGCCATTCGATAAAGAGAGGCTTTTATCATTACGATCGTTTGATCATTTATGTTTTCTTAATTTCTCCACGAACTTCTCCAGACGTCCAATAGCGATCTTAAGATTCTCTATGGAATAAGCATATGATATCCTCAGATATCCTTCACCACAGTCACCGAATGCAGTTCCCGGTACCACCGCAACCTTCTCTTCTTCTAAGAACTTTGTTGCGAATTCTTCCGATGTCATCCCGAACTCTTTGATGCAGGGGAATACGTAAAATGCGCCGTAAGGTTCGAAGCACTTAAGTCCCATATTCTTAAAGGACTCCATCAGGAATCTGCGTCGCTGATCGTATGCATCCCTCATCATCTTCACGTCATCGTCACCGTTTTTCAAAGCTTCGATAGCAGCATACTGGGATGTGGTAGGCGCGCACATGATGGCGAACTGATGGATCTTGAGCATCTGTTTAAGGATCACTTCCGGAGCACAGGCATATCCGAGTCTCCATCCCGTCATTGCATAGGACTTGGAGAATCCGTTGATATATACCGTCCTCTCCTTCATTCCGGGTATCTGAACTATGGAAGCGTAGTCATCCTTGTAATAAAGCTCACAATAGATCTCATCTGTTATAACAAACAGATCATGCTCTATGACAACCTTCGCAATTTCCTCCAGATCCTTTCTTTCCATGATGGCTCCTGTCGGATTATTGGGGAAAGGAAGGATAAGGATCTTCGTCTTATCCGTTATGGCTTCTTCAAGCTCCTTAGCTGTCAGTCTGAATTCATTCTCTTCCTTCAGATCGATATATACGGGAATACCACCTGCAAGGACTGTACAGGGATCGTAAGACACATAGCAGGGTCTGGGGATCAGGACTTCATCTCCCGGATCCACCATTGCACGGAGTGCCGCATCAATACCTTCAGATCCGCCTACCGTAACCATGATCTCATTATTGAAATCATAGGAGACATCCAGCTTTCTCTTGAGATATTTGGAAATCTCTATCTTCAGATCCTTAAGACCTGCATTGGATGTATAGAATGTACGCCCCTTTTCAAGAGAATATATTCCCTCATCACGCACATGCCATGGTGTATCAAAATCCGGTTCTCCAACACCCAGCGAGATAGCATCTTTCATCTCGCTTACGATGTCAAAAAACTTTCGGATACCCGAAGGCTTTATCGTTTCAACTTTTTTATTAAGCGGATTTCTCATGGAGTGACCATCTGCCTTTCGTCTTCATACTTCTTAGCCATAATGGTTCCGTGATCCTTGTACTTCTTGAGAATAAAGTGAGTGGAGGTGCTGAGGACATTCTCCATAGTGGAAAGCTTGGTGTGTACAAAGGATGAAACTTCCTTGATGGATCTCCCTTCTATGGTCACAAGCAGATCATATCCTCCGCTTATCAGATATACACTCTTAACTTCAGGATATTTGTAGATACGCTCCGCGATGCCATCGAATCCCTGACCTCTCTGAAGTGTCACGCGAACTTCGATAAGCGCGGTAACCTTTTCCATGCCGGTCTTTTCCCAGTCTATCATCGTATGATAGCCGCAGATAACACCCTCTTCTTCCATACGGCTCATCTCTTCGGCTATGACACCGTCTTCGCTTCCGAGTCTGACCGCCAGTTCATGAACATCAACACGACTGTTCTTCTCGATCGTAGTCAGGATTTCTTCTCTAAGCATCTGAAATCTCCTTTTCTGATATATGAGTGTAAATGTTATTTATTTCCGATCTTCAATACCTCATCCGGTGCCGGTCTTGTCAGATACTGAATCTCGTCACCGTTAAGTATCAGCTTATCATTATCCGGCGCGGTATATCCTATGACCGTAAGCCCCGGATTGTGGGTCATCTCACGATCTCTTATGACCGTAAGAAAGCAATTACCTGATTTTAATCTGTATGGATTGAGGTCGAGCAGATTACAGAATTCTATTGTTTCCTGGAGTACAGGTATCTTCTTGATATCGATACGCATACCGCATCCAAGTTCCTGTGACAGATGCCACAGTGCAGCTAATATTCCGCCCTCATCCACAGGTATCTCAGTGCCTGTAGCAGTCTCCAGCTGACTTCGCTTATATCGCTCCAGCTCATAAGCAGCCTTCCTAAGATAATATCCGGAAAACCGCTGCCGCAGCTCGTCCCTGCATTCAGCAAGGATACGCTCTGTCCCATCACAGGCAATGATCCCTCTTACAGCTATATCAAGCTCTTTAACAGCGCCCTTTCTCATTGTCCGGGTTCAATACCGGTACCGGGATCAGGCGGTAATGCAGCCCCTGAACCCGCTGCCTGCACAGCATCAAGCTGCGCCTTAAGCTGGGCTGCCGTAGATTTACACGTATCTATACTTCCGGAAGCAATGGCGCCCTGCATGATCGCGGTGAAATTAGGATCGTAGCAGGCAGTACCGACTACAGCACTGCG